>Ga0351893_10095_pt1 | contig 32114 bp, 21 predicted proteins | sample TotcelFGM3001K15_FD_206765 | JGI IMG/M metagenome (GOLD analysis project Ga0351893, IMG submission 206765) | Enriched cells from coal bed in the Powder River Basin, Montana, United States - Total cells FGM rep3 HSBNCT.FGM.300.1.K15 ...
CGTTCCGTTACTACACGGACTTCATGTTCTTCATGGAACGGCAGTGGGAGAAGACTGGCAACGACGAAACGTACCGTGAGGCCATGGAGTATCTTCGGCAGGCGGAAAAACCGTACGAATCCGAACTCATCAGAAATAAGATCGAGTCCAGGCGTATGCTGGAATCCAGGGGCAGGCAACAACCATTAGAGTCACCGAAGCCATGAATCGGGGCAATCCCGCAACTGCCAAGAGTGAGATTCTGGGGTCAGATCGCCATTAGTCGTTGTGGGGAGACTGCATCTACGGGCCATGGACCTTTTCGAAGAAACGTTCATGTTCGCGAATGGCATTGACGTCATCGAACAGTCGACTGCTCCGTTCCTCGATTCGCTCGCGCATGTGGCGGAGGTAGGCATCGTCCCTGCCAAGCTGGGTAGTAGCCGCAACGTAGTGCTCCTCCGTGTCGGTTACGAGATCCATCACACCCAATTTGCGGTAGATCGCATAGGCATAGCGTTCGACCTTGCGGACGCCTGGCAGCGTGACGATGGGAACGCCGAGCGAGACAGCATCGAATCCGGTCAGACTCGCGCTGTAGTTCGGCGTGTCAAGGACGACGTTGGCCGTTGAAAACAAGCGGTAGTACTGGTTGGCCGGAAGATTGGGAAAAAAGATCATTCGCTTGAGCAGGGTCGAGCCGAGGGTGGCACGGAATCGCCGAACGAGCCGCTCGAACGCGGATGGATAGCGTCCTTTGAGCATGACGATCGAACCATCGCTGTCCGTCGCAAGGATGCCCTGAAGGAGACGGTCGAAGGCGGGATGCATTTTTTCGATCCGCTGGGGACAGAAGTAGATCGCTCCACGCTCCGGTAAACCGAACTCCGACCGCGTAGCGTCCCTCGGTCGTTTGATGCGCGTTTGGCAGGTGGGCAATGTGTCGCGCAGCAGAAAAAGCCGTTCGGTGTAGCGGGAATCGGCTCCCTCCAGCTCGATCAAATCGGATGAGACGTAGTAGTCTACCTCGGCAATACCAGATGTTCCGTGGGTTCCCCAGCCAGTACACTGGATAGGAGCACACTTGGCAAAAGCCAGGAAGTAGTTGGACACATCCGTACCGATCTGACGGTGATAGAGGATATCGCATTGGGCCGACGAGATCGTATCGACCCACTGCTCAAAACCCGACGCGAACGGAATCCAACGTACGTGCTCGGCGGAGATGGCGTCTTGGCACAGCCTCAGACCTCGTTCGGGGCAGAGAACGACCGGTTCGAAACGTTCGCGGTTGAGGCCGACAACGATGTGTTTCATGTCTCGCAGGAAGCCACGTTCGCGCCCTGGCGTAACAAGAAAACCGATTCGAAGGCGGTCTTTCTTCCGCGGCAGAGGCCGCTGCTGGGGAAAATGAGATCGAAAGAGAGTGCTGAACTTCTCTTTGAATTGCCGACAGCAACGCCCTACATGGGTGATCCCGAAGGGGGGACAGAAGCCGTCCTCCAGGGATCGACGCCAGTCGAAAGAGAAGCGGGCCGCTGCCGCTTCATCGAGACCACGGTTTAATTCGTCAAGACTCCGATCGATTGCCGCTTCGTCCTCAAAGACGTGGGGCAAGAAGCCAAGGTACCGAAAACGCCAAGCCGGACGATTGGTAGCCAGTCGTGCTGCCTTGGAAAAAGCTTGCTTGGCTTCGAAAAGGTCGCCACAATCAGCGAGAGCCATGCCGAGGGCAAGTTGGACATGTGAATCCTGCGGGCGGAGTTCTGCGGCCTTTCGCTGGGAATTGGCGGCTGACACTGGCTGTTTTCTCTGACTGTACAACCGCCCCAAGGCAATCCAGGCGTCTGCATCCCGGGGCATGACCGACGTGAGGCGTTTGAGATGAGCAATCGCCTTTTCGGTGTCTCCCAAATCTGCATGCAGCCGTGCCGAGTGACGGAGGGCGTCGGGATGATTCGGATGGATGGTGAGTGCTTTCGTGAACGTATTGGCGGCCGCTTCTTTCTCGTTGAGATCCCAAAGGCATAGCGCCAGATTCGACAATGCGTCGGGGAAGTCGGGCCGAATGCCAAGTGCCCGCTCACATGCGGATTTCGCCTCCCCAGGTAGGCCCAGTTCACGAAGGACGGCAGCATGGTTGCTGTGATAGACGGCTTTGGTGTCACATAGGGAAAGCGCCCGTTCGATTTGTTCCCTGGCCATAGAGAATTGTTTTCTCGCGAAGCTAATCAGGCCAAGCAAGTGCCATGCGCCCGCGTTTTCGCAAGACTCAGCTAGGATCGCACGGTAGATAGCTTCAGCCGCAACGAGATCACCATCCTGATGACGTGACATCGCTTTTCGTAGTCTGGAATCGTCAGTGTCGATCATGGAAAAACAAGCCGACAGAATCGACGGCTCCCTGCACCTGTTCGGGCGTAGACTACCTGCCAAGTTAGATCTATCTGGGCATCATTGTCACCGCAACTGCAATAGACACATTGCCTGCGTCGGCTGGACAGCAGCAGCCGTCCATACGAAACATCGGGTGGTTTCAAATGGCTCGAAAATGTGTTAAGCTTTTCGCGGCTAGCCTAACGCCATAGCCAAGGAAATACAAGAGTCCAACAAGGGTGCCATATAGGAAAACGTCAATGACGCGTCCGCCATTTACCTCGGACGCCCTCGGTAGTGGCAATCGGCCGACTGCGTCTGCTTGTTCGTGACACTGCGGAAGTGACCTATGGATGCACTCTACGTTTTCCGCCACAGCCGGTTCAATGATATCGAGATTCGGTATTCCCTACGGAGTATCGCGCGGTATATGCCGTGGGTCCGCAAGGTGTGGATCTTCGGGGATCGGCCTGCCTTTCTGACCGATGATACGTCGATCGTCGAACACGTGCCGCAGCGCTACGTGGCCCGGATCGGCGATTTTCAGACGCCGGTGACCAACTTCTTCCACATGCTCTTTCTGGCGTCGTTGATCCCGGAACTGGATTTCGAATTCCTCTGGTTCTGCGATGATTTCATCTTGATCGATGATTCGTCGCAGGACATGGCTCGCAAGAGTCGCTGCCTGGGCGATCTTGGCCAGACCCAAAACCGCGGCAGCGGACTGTGGAAGGAATCGCTCTGGCGGACCAGCGAGCTGCTGCAGCGGCTGCAATACCCGGTCTACAACTTCGAAACTCACGTCCCGACTTACTTCACCAGGAAACGCATCTTCGAAGCGTGGTGCGACTTCAAGGATTTCACCACCCAGGACCGCTGGTTCGGGATGCTCGGACCCACGGCCATCCTGAACCACGCCCTGAAACACGACCGGTTCGCGTTGACGAACATCCACGACGAGGGAACGCGTCTGGGCTTTTGGGGCCAGTCACCGGCGTACGACGAGGTCGTGCGGGCCGCGCCGGGCAAGTTATTTCTGAACTTCGACGACGAGGGCTACGGCGAAGGAATCCGCCGCTTCCTCGCCGAGCGTTTTCCTGCCAAGTCGGTCTACGAACGGACGGATGTGGACGATCAGGCATGGAAGCATTCCGGAAAAGCGAACGGGGGACAGTCGCCGTGGTATCCGGCCGTGATCATACCCAACCGTGACGCTTTCGGCGAATTCTTGAATCAGCAGGGACTGGACGGGGAAGGAGTGGAAGTGGGCGTCGGGCGCGGCGGATTCACGGCGACGATCCTGGGCAAGTGGCACGGCAAACGCCTGCACGGCGTCGATCCCTGGTCGGAAATGACCGAAGACGGCAAGTACGTCGATATCGCCAACGTGCCGCAGACGCAGCACGAGCAGAACTACCAAGAAACCCTGCGGCGTCTTCACCCGTTCGGGGACCGCTGCGCGATCCATCGCCAGACTTCGCGACAAGCCGCCGCCGGGTTCCGGGACCGCAGTCTGGATTTCGTCTACTTGGATGCACGGCACTACCGCGAGGCGTTGCTGGAGGATTTGGAACTGTGGGCGCCCAAAATCCGCCACGGCGGAATCCTCGCCGGGCACGACTACCTGGACGGGACGCTTCCGTCCGGGCGTTTTGAAGTGAAAACTACGGTCGACCAATGGGCCGCGGCCAGGCGTTTGGCGGTCTGTTGTTCCGGTGAAAACGTGTGGCGGTCCTGGTTTATTCAAATGCCTTGACGTTGGCCTTGATGGGAGTGTTGCGCACCGCAAGCCTTTCACGCCGGTGTCCACACGCTGACTCAGCTTGATCGCCGTCTGAATGACCTCGTGTGCAGCTAGCTTGGTCAACGAGCAATCCCGGACCTGTCGCGACCAATCTGACCTCGGCGAGTCGCGCGCGAAGCGATTTCTATGGCAAAAAAATGAAGGGCAAAAAGATGAAGCAACACGGCGAACACGTCAGCCCCCGCGGCATCATTTTTTTGCCCCAGATGTTTTTGCCCGTGTTCTTCATGATTGCACTTTAGGTGACGTTGGCCACGCACGGAAAAAACTCCGAAATTCCTGCGCCACCGGGAGGACACGAGCCTAACGATTTCGTCGGCAATCGCGGCAGGCGGCGAGGATTCGAGGAGAGACGCGAATTCGGCAGGTCGGTCGTCGGGCACGAGCGTAATGATCACTTCCTCATGGACAACTGCCAGCTCCACAATGCTATACTCAAGCAAACGCCATTGGCTTCCGCATGCCAGACCGGCCGGCGCCCGCAGCGGGCATCGATCGACGAAACCACGGCTTTTCTTTACGACACGACCCAAGGAGTCTCCATGAGCACCAATCGCATCTCACGCCGCAAACCGCTGAATGCTCGCATCGGCGTGTTTGGCGTGGGATTTCACGCATACTGGCCCCAGTTCGACGGGCTGTTGGAGGAATTGCTGGGCAAATTGAGCGTGTTCATCGAGAAACTCCGGCCTCACGGGGTGGAGGTCGTCGATTTCGGCATGGTGGACGACGCCGAGTCGGCGTACGCATTGTTGCCGCGACTGAAGGCGGCGGATTTGGATCTCGTGTTCTGCGACATGCTGACATATGCCACCTCGGGCTCGTTCGGCGCGATCGCCCGGGGCTTGGACGTTCCGCTCGTGCTGGTCGCCCTCCAGCCGCGGGCGGCGTTGGACTATTCCCGCGCGTCGACCTACATGCAGCTGTGCAACGACGACTTCTGTTCCGTCCCCGAATTCACGGGCGTCGCCATCCGCATGGGCCGCCGCCCGCCGCCGGTGATCTTGGGCATGCTGCACGACGATCCGCCGGCCGAAGCGGAGATCCGCCAATGGTGTCAAATCGCCAAGGTGCTGCATGACCTGCAGCGAGCCCGCATCGGGCATTTCGGGCATCCGATCGAGCACATGTTGGATATGCAAACCGACCAAACGGCCCTGACCGCCACCTTTGGCTGTCATGTTGTGCAGACCGAAGCCGACGATCTGTTGCGGCTGGAGCGGACGGTGACCGCGTCGGAGATCGAGGAGAAGAAGCGGCAGATCTTGGACTTGTTCAACACTCCGGATCCGGTCTCCGATCCGGTGACGACGAAATTGACGGACGCGGACCTGGACGTCGCCGCGCGGGTGGCCGTCGCGCTGGACAAGTTCGTCGCCGAAAAACGCCTGGACGCTCTGGCTTATTACTATGCCGGCGAGGACGGCAGTCCGTTGCGGCAGCTGGTCACCAACTTGATCGTCGGCAACTCGCTGCTGACCGCCGCCGGGTTTCCGATGTGTGGCGAGTCGGATCTGAAGACGTGCCTCGCGATGTTGATCATGGACCGGCTGGAGATCGGCGGCAGCTTTGCCGAGTTCCATCCGATCGATTTCCGCGAGGGCTTCGTGCTGGTCGGCCACGACGGACCGCACCATCTGAACATCGCCGAGGGCAAGCCCGTGTTGCGGAGTCTGCTGAAGTACCACGGCAAACCGGGCAGCGGCGCCAGCGTGGAATTCAAGATCAAGGAAGGGCCGATCACGATGTTGAGCATCGGGATCACACGGGACGGCCGATTCAAGTTTGTGATCGCCGAAGGCGAAAGCGTCCACGGGCCGATCCCTCCCACCGGCAACACCAACACCCGCGGTTTCTTTCAGCCGGACGTGCGCACCTTCCTCAAACGCTGGGTGGCCGAAGGACCGACGCATCATTTCGCGTTGGGCGTGGGTCATCATGCCCAAACGCTGAACACCTTGGCCGAGATCCTGAACGTCGAAGCAGCCGTGGTGACGGCATGAGGTCCGCACGGGACCGCGATCCCGCGCAAAACCCATATCGCAGCCCGCCATGTCTGGACGAGGTTCCGTCCGGCGGGCCGCGGCGGCAGGGTCCCCGCGATCTGGCCCAAGCCGGCATATTCTTGGGCGTCGCTCATGGGGCCGCGGCGGGGGCGGCGGTGACGGTTTGCTTGGAGATCGTCGCGAGTCTGATCGAACTGGCTGCGAAAAGCAAAATGGGTGCCGCGATCGACGGTCTGGACACCGTGGTTACCTCGTTGGTTGCGGTCGCCATGTTTGGGGCCCTGGTCGGCGCGGCGTCGGGAGCAAATCTCGGTTTCCTGCAGGGCGTCTGGACCGCCCGCTCGTCCGCTGGACGCATCCTGCCGCTGATCCGGCGTGCGGCGTTCTGCTGGGCGCTGGTCGCGGTGGCTTGGTGTCTCCTGATCGACCTGCAGATGGTCTTTCGCGGCCCGCGTTGGATGATGTACTTGGCGCTGCTGGTGGCGCCGTCGGCCGCCGGAATCGCCGGCGCCCAAGTGGCGTCGAAACTAGCTCGCTTGCATCCCGCGGCAACCAGGAGGGCAGAATGATGCTAGTGCATCGTTCAGGCTAAAAATGCGGGTAGCCGAACTCGCCAAACTTTGGAATACGGAAGTCTCGCGACTTCCGCTACCCGAAGCTTGAGCGTTGACACGGCACTAGGCGAAACGGTTCCGACGTGTTAGAACACGGCGATAACTTATCGAACCCCGAAGCTGTTTGGCATGGACGTTTTCTCGCATCCTCCCGATACGACTGATCTGCTGGCGGCACTGACGCCGGCGCAGCGCGAAGCGGCTGCGCACCTGGACGGGCCGCTGCTGATCCTGGCCGGTCCCGGCAGCGGCAAGACGCGCGTCGTCACGCACCGCGTCGCCAACCTGTTGCTGCACGGCGTCCCGCCCAGCGAGATTCTGGCGCTGACCTTTACCAACAAGGCGGCCGACGAGATGCGGCAGCGAGTCGAGCGGTTGACGCACTGCCGCGGAGTGTGGATGAGCACCTTCCACTCGTTCTGCGCCCGCCTGTTGCGCCGCTACTCGCCGTTGGTCGGGCTGCATGAAAACTATACGATCTATGATTCGGACGATAGCCGGCGCGTGCTCAAGGCGGTGCTGGGCGAAGGCGAAATCGCCGTCACCCACACGTCGCCGGACGCGATTGCCCACGCCATCAGCTGGGCCAAAAACAGTCTGGTGACGGCCGAACAGTACGTGGCTCGTGCCAACAGCACGATCGGGGCCCTCGTGGCGCGGATCTATCCCGAGTACCAACAGCGGCTGATCGCGTCCAACGCCTGCGATTTCGATGATCTGTTGCTGCACGTGGCGACGCTGTTGCGTCAAGAGCCTGAACTGCGCGCCCAACTCGACGCCCGTTTCCGCTACATCATGGTGGACGAGTACCAAGATACGAACTTGGCCCAATACGCGATCGTGCGGGCGTTGTCCATCGACTATCCCAACCTGGCGGTTACGGGCGATCCGGACCAATCGATTTACGGCTGGCGGGGCGCGAACCTGACCAACATCCTCGAGTTCGAGAAGGATTACGCACAAGTCAAAGTCGTGCGGCTGGAGCAGAATTTCCGCAGCACGCCGAATATCCTTCGCGTCGCGGACCACTTGATCTCGTTCAACGTGCGGCGGAAACCCAAGCGGCTGTTCACGGACAATCCGGCCGGAACACCGGTCCGGCTGGCAGTCTATCCGACAGGCCAAGAAGAAGCCGACGGCATCGCCGAACAGATCACCGCCGAGCTTCGCACCGGCCGCCGCACGCCCCGCGACTTTGCCGTCTTTTACCGGATCAACGCCTTGTCCCGGCTGATCGAACATGCCTTGCGGCTGCAAGGCATCCCGTACCAGATCGTGAACGGGTTGGAATTCTATCAGCGCAAGGAAATCAAGGATGTGCTGGCTTATCTGCACCTGATAAACAACCCCCAAAACGATTTTGCCTTGCTGCGGATTATCAACACGCCGACGCGCGGGATCGGCGCTAAAACTGTCGAACGGCTGCGCGGATACGCCCGCCGCCAGCGTCTGACGTTGCTGGACGCCGCGCGGCAAAGCGGGTTGATCGAGTCGATTCCGAAACGCACCGCGATCCAGATCGTCAAGTTCGTCGCGGCGTATGACCGGATGAGCTTGCACGCCGGCGGTCCCCTGTTCGACGCGCTGACCTGCGTGCTGCAGGAGTCGACGTACTGCGAATGGCTGCGGGATTCGGACAGCGAAGAAGACCAAGAGCGGTTGGCCAACGTGGAAGAATTGCTGAGTGCCGCCGCGGAGTTCGATCGCCAGCATCCGGAGACGGAGCAGGCATTGGAAGTGTTCCTGGAACAGGCGGCCCTGGTCGCCGATACGGATGCGCTCCAGACCGAGCAGGAACGGGTGACGCTGATGACGTTGCACGCCGCCAAGGGCTTGGAGTTTCCGGTCGTGTATATCATCGCCGCCGAGCACGGCCTGCTGCCGCACGAGCGCAGCATGGAAGATCCGGACAAGTTCGAGGAGGAGCGGCGGCTGCTGTTCGTGGGAATCACCCGGGCGAAGCAAGAACTGCAGGTGAGCTGTGCCCAGTACCGCGCCTTTCGCGGGGACCGCCGTCCGACCATTCCCAGCCAATTCCTGATGGAGTTGCCGCGCGAGGAACTGATCTACAGCGAGCCGTCCGGCTACGATCTTGACGACGGTGGCAGCGACGACGCCGTTGATCTGAATGACGTCGATCTGGATGACGGTGGTGAAGAGTTCGACGGCTGTGCGGATGAAGACGCCCCGTCGCACCGCCGCGGCGGCACCGTCTGGTCGGACGAAGATTTCGTGCAAGACGCGCCGAGCGAATACGACGAGAATGTGGCCGATGCGAGCGTTCGGCGCGGCAGCCGATGGGCCGCCAGCGGAAGCGGAATCGGCGGCCAGGGATTTCTGCCGGGGATGACGGTTTGGCATCCCGATTACGGCACCGGCCTCGTCACGGCCATCAGCGGCAGCGGCCTGAAACGCACCGCCCAAGTCCGCTTCGGCCGGGACGGGGACGTCAAACATTTCCTCCTGGCCCACAGCCCTCTGGAGCCGGTGGCGGAGTAAGACAGCCTTGAACCTGAACCGACCGATGTTGGCGTCGCGAGGATCGCCTTGGATTTCCCACAAGTCGGCCAGATCACATTCCAGTTCGGCGGCCCGACGAAACGGCCATGCCGCGGCAGTTAGCCCGGCGTCCGTCAAGACGCGGGCTTCCAGCAGGAATGCCGATTTGATCGTCTTCAGGCCTGCGATCTGCCGAGCTGTATGGCGCGTTCCAGCGCCACCGTTGCGCCGCCGTTGCAGCGCCGCCGGTTGTTCCTTTCCCGGCGATGCAGTATCCTGAACCATGACGATCGTTCGTCAGACGCCGAAGGACAACCCGTATTTGCCGGAGAACACGCATGCCATCTCCATTCCCCGGTATGGATCCTTTCCTGGAAGATGGGGACCGGTTTCCGAGTCTCCACAACAGCTTGATTACGTATCTTCAAGAACTGCTCCAACCCCTGCTCCCCGAGCCGTATTTTGCCAAGACGAACGAGCGTGTGTGGGTCGAGGTGACGGCTCGGTACATCGAGCCGGATGGGAATGTATTTGCGCCCTCGCGACGCTCCCGGGCGGGCCGGCCCGCAGGCGGGGTCGCCGTGGCGGAGCCCCGGCAAGTGCGGCCGGTGGTCGTTACGGTTCCGCACGACGAACATCGCCAAACGCGGCTCGACATCTGGACGCGCCGCGGCCCGGAGAAGCGCCTGGTCACCACCCTGGAAATCTTGAGCCCCTCGAACAAGACTCCGGGAGCGCAGGGACGCGACCTGTACTTGAAGAAACAGCGCGAGATCTTGGAGAGCCAAGTCCATCTGGTGGAGATCGACTTGTTGCGCGGCGGCGAGCACACGACGGCGGTACCTCTCCCGCAGGCAAGAGCCAAAACGGGAATCTTCGATTACCACATCTGCATCCACCGCTTTGACAATCTCGAGGACTACTTCGTGTACCCGGTCCAGCTGCCCGAACCGCTGCCGGAGATCGCCATCCCGCTGTTGCCCGGCGACGGCGACGTGCCTCTCGATTTACAGGCCGCCTTCAACCGTGCGTACGACGCCGGTCCCTACCGCCGCGAAATCGACTATGCCACCAACAAGATCAAGCCGCCGTTACGGGCGTCACGGGCCAGATGGGCCAAACGCATCGCATCCGGCCAAAGCCCGACAGGACGTAAAGCGTCGAAAAATGAGTGAGCAAACCGGCGCGAACCCAGCGCCACTTACTTGAATCCTGGCAACTTATTTGTTGAATGTGTTGCCTCAGCGTTCAGCCGCATGGGAGTGTGTGATCGCTATACTTGATCTTTCACTTAAACTTCAAAGATCAGGTGAAAGATTAGGTGAAAGACCGGCCAGTTGCCCGGTGGCGGGATGCGGTCCGCGCCGCGTGCGCTATTGTTTCGGTGCGAGATCTGGCGACGGGGCCGTTCCGGCGGCTTCGACCAGCGGTGCGACGGGGGCTCGCTGCCGCGTGTAGATATCGAAGTTCATCAGCAGATCGACCAACGCGTCCAACTGCTCGATGCTGGTGCCCGGATATAGCGATTGAGCGACGCCTCCCAGATGCGGCGACGTAGCGTGGTACGGGATGATCACGGGCATGCCCGTATACGGCAGGACGGACACGGGCTCGGCCAGCCACCGCCGCAGGTATTCGGGGCGGAAGCGTTGGTACGCGCCGGCAAGATCTGGCCCCTTGGCTCGATCGCTGGTGCGCGGATCAAAGTCGCCGATGATGTGACAGGTGACACAATAGTTCTTGTCGGTCACGATCCGCATCGCGGCGGCCAGGTGATCGGAATCGGCGGGCTTGGACTCGGGCGGCGAGCCGTCTCCGGCGGCCTGCTGTCGGCGATATGCCGCTTGAGCCTGTTGCAGGTACGCTCGGCTCCGCCGATCGACGCTCTGGTACGGAAAGTCGACACGATCCTGCGCGGCGAAATAGTTGACCAGTACGCGCGCTTCCGCCGAGGATAGCTGATAGTTGGGCATCCGCATCAGCGAGGCGGGCCGAATCCTGTAAGGGGCCAGCAAATAGTCGTATAACCATCCGGGCTGCACCTTGGCGCCCTCTCCCAGCAGCGGCGGCGGCAGCCAGCCCCAGGCCTCGGAGCCTTTGGCGTTGGGGTTGACGGCTCGTTCCAATTGGGTGACGTGCGGCAGCAGGTACTGCGGCAGAAAGCCGCCTCGCGCTCGCTGTCGAGCCACGACCTGTTCACCCAGCACCGTCACCGCGCCGCGGCCGACTTGATAACCTCGCCCGTCCAGAGCCGCCGGCTGCCACAGCTGAAACGGGTACTCGAGCGTCTGGGGCAGGTAGTCCTCGTCCTCGAACAACTCGTCGCCGCTGTCGTCGAACACCAGCGGCCGGCCGCTGTCGGTCAAGGTGGGCATTCCCGCGAGCGTGGCATGCAGCAATCCACGGGCATCGCTCTGGCGGGACGCCTGCAAATCGTGCTCGTCGAAGGGGTGGTCGACCCACGGAAACACCGGCTTATCGGGTTGCGGGCGGAACGCGCCGGGCCGGTACGCCAAGTGCCACTTCTGCGGCTCCAAGACATGACAGCTTGCGCATTGGTAACGCTCCAGTACCTCTTCGCCATCGATGATCGCCGCCCGCGAAGCGTCCGGCACGTAGACATACTTTTCCGCCGGAGGGCGGGCGACCAGTCCCAGGAGAAACGTGATAATCGCTTCGCGGTCTTCGGCCGAAAACGGAAACTGCGGCATTCGCAACCGGTCGTGATAGGCTTTCTGTTCCGCAACGTGATAGTCATAGCTGCGTGGCTCGGCAAGCTTCTGGTACGTGAATCCGATGCGGCTGGCCGCGGTCAACTGTTGATGGAAGTACGCTTCGGTTTCAGCGGCCTCGGGCGTTGGCTCCGCCCCGCCGCGGGAGGAAGAACCGTCGCGAGCCGAAAGATAAGCCGTGATGTGCTCGAACGCCAGCTGTTTCGGATCCTTGCGGCCCCATTCCGACAGCGGCGGACCGATCTGCTTGGCCGTTTCAAAGCCCGGGATGTCGTGACAGCCGAAACAGCCGTATTTGCCAATGCTCTTGCGGCCGACGTACCGCAACTTCTGTCCGACGGACAATTTTCCCGGGCTGCCGCCGGCGCGGCCGAGAGCCGCTCCGCCGTCCCGGTTCGCAACCAGCAATTCACGCTCCGCCATCGGCAACGTATTCGTCAAACGCGCAGGAATGCCGCGCTCGACGTACTCTTTGGCCTTGCCCTCGTGGAACACGCCGCGCAGGTATTCCAACGTCAGCTGATCCAAACTAGCCCGATCGATCTCCGGCAGCAATTGCGGTTGGTATCCGCCGCTCGAGCCTTGCAGCAGGAACTCGGCGATATCTTCGGCCGGGTCGGTGATGGACATCACTTGGCCCGCTACGTCACGGTGGCTGATGGGCTCCAGCAGCAGGTCCGGCATCACGGTTCTGGGCAGGTACTGCTGCGGCCGGCGAACGAAGCCGGTCAGCCACGTCCGGCTCGACTCGCCGGTCAGCTTGTCCGCCAGGTTCGACAGATCCGGCCCAACCGCCGGTTCATCCGAGTCGCGGAACTTGTCCGCGCCGGCAAACGCCGTGTGGCTGTGACAGGCCAAACAGCCACGAGTCTGAAACAGCATGCGCCCGCGCCCAGCCCGTTCGCCGTCCGTCGCGGCGGCGATCCCGGCGGGAGAGTCCGCCGGTCCAGGATCAGCAGCGCTCGCTCGAAGATAAGCCACGATCCCGCGGATTTCCAGCGGCTCGTACCGTTGGGCGATCTCGCGGCTGGAGCCTTCGAGGTGATCCCACAATCCGAACGAGCGAGGCATCTGCGTCGTGGGACGAAAGCGGCGCGGATCGCGCAGCCAGTCGTGCAGGAAGGCATCGGTCACGCTGTCGCCGAGATGTCGCAGATTCGGGCCCGGCGGCCGCTGACCGCCGGGTGTTTCCACGTCTCGCTGTTCGATGTGCAAATCCGGTCCCACGCTCCGGCCTTCTTGAAAGCCGTTGATCTCATGGCACCCGAAACAGCCGTAGGTGCGCACCAGCGTATAACCGCGCAGCAACTTGGGCGCGGGCGGCTGAGGATACCGCGGACTGGGCTGCAAATCGACAACGCGATGATGGCACTTCACACAGCTGCTCTCGATGAACCGCCGCGGATGCATGGGAAAATCCCAGAACGGATTCTCGAACCAGCCGTGCCGGTCGCGCCACCGCTTGCGCTGGGCCAAATCGTTCGGCGCGTGCGACGCCCACTTAAATTCGGTCGCACTGCCTTGTCCCTCGTGACAGACGGTACAGGCGAAGTCCGACATTTTGTGAGGACTGAGTTCGCCCACAAACAGATCCAGCCGGGGATGGCTGGCAAACGGATGCGGCAAACCGCGCCGCACGGTCAGCACCAGATCCGCGTCAGCGGCCAGCAAGCGACCGACCGCCTGCGGGCGATCTGTAACGGGAGATCCGTCGATCGCGACCAGCACGTCGCCGGCACGCAAGCCGGGCGCCGGCCGCGACGGCGGATCGGAGTCTCCCATTTGAAACAAGTCCCGCATAATCTGCTCGGCGGATCGTGTGGCCGGCGGTACGGCGACCAAGGCAGCCAGGGCGGCCGGCGTCGCCGGACGCACGTAGGATACGATTACATCGTGAGGATTCAAGAGGCCCTGGTCCGCCAGATGCAGGCCGAACAGATCGTCCAGCGACTGCTCGCGCGCCGGGTCGCCGGCCGATCCGGACGCAGCTTCGGCAACGGCCAGGGTGAACTCCAGGACGTCTTCACGCGGATACGCCGGCGAGTCGGCCGAGCCGAGTTCCGTCTTCTGGATGGCCGTGTGACAGGTCGTACAGCGGTCGAAACGGGGAACCTCGCGGAAGTGGTAGTCCTGCGTCAGGCCCTCGGCCCACAGGTTCTCGATGCGGAGCGGCGAGTTGAAGGCGTCGACAATGGGCAGCTCCAGGAGTTTCCGCCCCGGGCGAGGGAAGCCCCGATCGAAGTGAAAATACCGCGGTTCCACTGGCCCGGCCTCCGCGTTCGGCGGTGATTCGCGCCACGCCGCCATCTGCCGGTCGATCCGATTGGCCGTCCGCTGGTACTGCTTCCACGGCCGCCGATGATCCTGGATCAACAGCCAGACCGTGGCGGCCAGCAGCGCCAGCGATGCCAGGGCAAACACCCGGTGCAGCACGTTCATCGGATACCAGGTTTGGTCGGTTGCAGGCATGGGCCTCCCAGCGCCGTTACAAGTTCAATCGCAACTCGGGGATCGACACGAAGTAGCTGAGATTTCCCGTCCAGCGGGCGAGCATCTTAACCGGCAGCAGGACCATCATCAGCAGCAACAGGATCATGATCGCATATCGCACGCTACCCATCTGGGCGTGCAAGCGGCGAAAAAATTTGCTGAGTTTGACCAGCAGCAGCGGGATGCCCAGGAAATACAGTGCCATCAGCAGCAGGCCTGGCAATTCGCGGAGCAAAACGAAAATCATGCGAACGATCGTCCCCGCTTCGTCCGGCGCCAGCGGCCGGCGCGTGTGCAGCAGGTGGATCCAGAAGTATTCGGACAAGGTGACGTTTTCCAGGTTCGCGGCTTTGTGCACGTCCCACGTTTCGTACAATCCGAAGTAGCTCCAGTTGGGTCCGCGCAGGAACGTGCCGATCAGAATCAGCGAGATCCACAGCGCCAAGAATCCGAACTGATACGCCACGTAAGCAAACCACCGCTGTTGAATGGTGTAATACCCGTTGCCGAGCTTGTTCGTGTCGAGGTACGGGATGGCCGACAGGCCGAAGATGATCAAGATCGGCAACGCGACGCCCGATAGCCAGGGATCGAAATAGACCAACATCTCCTGCAGGCCCAGAAAGTACCACGGGGCCTTGGAGGGATTTGGCGTGTTGAGCGGATCGGCGGGCTGTTCCAGCGGCGCTGGCAAGGCCAGCGACCAGAAGATCAAAAAAGCGGTCACGGCCACCATGCAGATCAACTCGATGTAGACCAAATCGGGCCAGACCAGCACGTCGTCGCTGTCCCGCTGTTCGATCGTCGGTTCCCCGCGTTCGATGCGCGCGTCGTTCTCGATCGCCCGGTACGCGCCCAGCCAGGTGAAGAACCCCAGCAGGAAGATCATGCCCACGATAGGCACGTTGTCCGGCTTGCCCACGATCCGCGCGAAATCCGGATCGGTCATCGAAAGGCCCAGAAAGAGAAACGCGAGGTTCAGTACGCCCCAGGCGACGGCGGGTCGAACAAAAAAGCGGCGGGCCAGGAACAGCACCCCCAGGGCGGCAAACGTACCCAGCGTGTACCAAGTCGGCTGCAAAGCGACGTTCAGAAACTGCTTGGCCCATTCGGGCAACGAAATCCGGCCGATCGCCGTCGCGTCGCCGCCAATGGCCGTAGTGGACATCAGGCCGAACGTTCCCGCGATCAACAGCCACAGCGGGACGGTCGTCACGCGCAGCCGACCGCAGCGGCACAGTACGGCCGCCGAGCCGTGACGCCACACGATCAAGGCCGCCAAGGCATTCATCGCGGCCAGCACCAGGTAGTACCCGACGAGAAAGCCGGATAGGTCCTGGTAGAATTCAGTCACATCAAGGTGGCCGTGCATAAGGTGTTCCCGTGGCGGGCGGATTCAGATTTCAGATTTCAGATTTCAGATCTCAGATCTCAGATCTCAGATTTCAGATTTCCTCCACTCACATCGGCCCGCTGATTCCTCCGTCCTTTCTCACTCGCCAAAAATGGATCGCCGACAGCAGCCCGGCGGCCAGCGGGATGGCGATGCAATGCAAAACGTAGAAGCGATTCAAAGCCACTTCGCCCACGAACCGGGCTCCCAGCAGACTGAACCGGGCGTCCGACGAATCGGTGATCAAATCGATCCCGTCGACGCTCAGCAATTGGGCTCCGGGACCTTCGGCGCCCAACAGCGGCGTGGCCCGGGCCATGTTGGTGCCCACCGTGATCGCCCAAATGGCGAGCTGGTCCCAGGGCAGCAGGTAGCCGGTGAACGATAACAACAGCGTCAACACCAGCAGGATGACGCCGATAACCCAATTGAACTCGCGGGGCGGCTTGTAACTGCCGGTCAGGAACACGCGATACATGTGCAGCCAGACGGCGATCACCATGGCGTGCCCCGCCCAGCGATGCAGTTCCCGCAACACGCCCAGCGACGTCACGTCGCGCAGGTCGAGCATGTCGTGGTACGCCCACTCGATGGTCGGCCGATAGTAGAACATCAGCAGCGTGCCGGTGATCGCTTCGACGACAAACAGGAAAAACGTCACCCCGCCCATGCACCAACTGTAGCTCAGTGCGATCCCGTGCTTGGAGATCGCGACCGGATGCAGGTGCAGAACAAAGTTGGTCAGCACGACCGCAACGCGGTTGCGCCGGTCCAGCGGCAGGGGATGCCGAAAGATGCTCTTCCAGAACTGCGAGCGGCGAATTCTCTCGCCCAACGAAGGCATGGGAGCGCGTCCTTTCACACCGGTACGTAGCTGTCCGGTTCTTGCCACTGGCCCAATTCCTGCTGGAACAGGCGGCTCTTGTCGACCTCCAGCTGGCCGTCTTCGGCGACGCGGATCGCAAACCGTTCCAACGGCCGCGGGGCCGGGCCTTCGAAGTGGATGCCGTCCTTGGAAAATCCGCTGCCGTGGCAGGGACACTTGAACTTCTGCTCCGCCTCGATCCAAATCGGGGCGCAACCCAGATGGGTACAATACGTCCGCAGCGCATAGATCATCGGCCGGCCGGCGTACTGGTGCCGCACGATCCACACGCCGAAGCGCCGCGTAAACCGCGTCTCGACGTGTCCCGGCGCGTAATCGTCCGGCCGCCCCGCCTTGAATTTCGTCGGCGGCTCGATCACCACGTTCGGAAACATGAACCGCGCCAGTCCCAACAGCCACAGCAAATGCGTCATAGCCAGCGTCGTGAAGCCGCAGGCCAGCGGCGAACCGAACAAGACGCCCAGGCAGCGCCGCAAAAAACTGCGGCGGCGTGCCTGCCCGCAGGCGGGCGGCGGAGCGTGCGTCCCGTCGGCATCGTTCGTGATGTGGGTGAGGTCGGACATGGGGCGAGGCTGAAACGCGGTGGCTATCCCCAACTGCGGTTCGGGTTGTTCATTGTCAAGCGCAATCAATGCCGTAGGAATAACGTATAGCCCAAACGGAACAAATTCCGATCTTCACGTCAAGCCCGCTCCGCGACACCGCGCACACGACAGGTTTGCCGATTGTCGCCAAGCTTTCGGCGCGGGTCGCCATTCCTATTGCCTTAAATCGCGAAGAACGGCGAGAGCGGTCGCACTCAGTTGCGGAGCGCCTTCGATGTACCAATACATCGCGTGCGTGTCGAGCAAGAGTCTCACGGCAACCAATCGCTGCTTATACGCTCACGGTCGGCATTGGCTCGTTTAACCGCGACCCAACGGGGAGCGCGTGGGCGACGCGCTCCCCGTTAGGTCGCGGTTAAACGACGATCGACGAATGTGTCATCCTCAACCGCGCGCGGTATAGCTATTCCAATGATACAGGAAGATCCCGGCGGCCACGTTGACGTTCAGCGAATCGACACCCGGCGGCATCGGAATGGTGACTCGGCGGTGGCACAGCGCCAGCCACTGAGGCGCCAACCCGAAGCCTTCGCTGCCGAACAGCAACGCCGTGCGGCGAGCCGGCTGCACCTGGGCCAACGGCTCCGCGTCGGCGGCCAAAACTGTGGCGATCAGTTGGATGCCAAACTCGTCGCGCATCGTTTTCAGATCGCCGGCCAGATCCTCGCTTTCGACCAGCGGCAGGCGAAAATTGGCACCCATCGACGTCCGCGCCACGCGCCGCGAAAATGGGTCGGCACACGCTTCGGCCAACAGGACCGCGCGCACGCCGAACGCGGCACTGCTGCGGAGGATTCCGCCCAGATTCTCCGGATCCTGGACGCCGACGCAGGCCACCCACGTCGCCGCCTCGCCGCCGGACAGCAACTGGCGCAAATCCCCGTTCGGCGGCCGAAAGCCACAGGCCAGCACGCCCCGATGAAATCGGAAGCCGATCAGCTCCCGCACCGCCGTGTGAGGGATGACCAGCAAGGGCAGTTCCGCCGGCACCCGAGCCGCCCACGATTCGGCCAGCCGCTCTTCGACCAAGAGGGATTCCAGACCCAAGCCGCTGGCCACCAACCGTTCCACCAGCAGTTCGCCTTCGACCACAAACCGTTCGCCGCGACGTTTGGACAGCGGTGATTTCAAGTCGCGATACACGGCCAAACGCGGATCGTCGACCGAAGCGATGCGAATAATGGTCATGCTGGCGATTTCCCACGCTCCGGCAGCACTGCTTTGCACATCTCAGGATCTGGTCCGTGACTTCAATCAACGCCGCGAGACCGCGATCGAATCCCATCGGAGGTCTAACGGCCGACGCCCATAAAGAAGGTAAACACGCGGGTGTCGTCCGTGTCGGCTTTGGCCACGGGGAAGGCAAAGTCGAAGGCCAGCGGGGCGGGGCCCAGCGCGGGGACGTTGATCCGCACGCCAAAGCCCGGAGCCACGCGATACGTGTCGGCGGACAACCGCACGTCCTGCTCGACCGTCCCGAAATCGCAGAACAAGGCGCCTTTCAGCATGTCGTCGGCGGTCAGCGGAAAGACGTATTCCGCGGCGCCCAAGAACATGAACGTGCCGCCGACTCGGACGGTGTTCACGACGGGCGACGCTCCGCGGAACTCGAAACCGCGCAAGGTCGAGTAGCCGCCGGCGAAATAGTTCTCGAAGATCGGCGTGTTCGAGCCGCTGAAACCCAAGCGGAATAGAAAGCCCAGCGTATGGCGGCCCGAGCCGTCCGGCCGCTCGCGGACCAGGAAGTATTTGCGCAAATCCAAGTCGGCTCGCGGGAAATCGAAGCTGCCGAACGCCTGCTCGACGCCCATCTCGATCAAATGGCCCTCGGTCGGCGCAAACGGGATGTCCCGCGTGTCGCTGGTGAGCGTTACTCGGCCGCTGAACAGCGAGTTGTCGCCGAGCACCTCGGCCAACTGCGGGATCAGGACACGGGGATTCTCGATCTCGACGTTTTCCGCACGCAATGAAGCGCTGACGGACAGGTCGGGCGTCAGGCGATATCCCAAAGCCATCCGGCCGCCCAAACGCTGTTCGCTCCAATCGAAGAAGCGGCGGTCGTATAGAAAACCGCTCAGGTTAAAGCTGATCGGCGTATCGAACAGGTAGGGTTCGGTGAAACTGACCAAATAGCGCTGGACTTGCGTGCCCGGCATGGCTTCCACGCGGAATCCTTGTCCGGCGCCCCGGAACGCGGTCCCTTCGGCGAAATCCCGCCAGCTGGTCGGAACCCGCGTAATATCGAAATTTCGTTCGTCGATCACGATTTGGCCGGTGACGCCGGCGTCCGAATTGATTCCGGCCCCGAACATGAACCGGCCGGTTTGTGTTTCCTGGACGAATACGTCGACCGGCGTCGACAGCGTGGGATCGATGTCGACATAGGGCTGAGCGGGAGGATCGCCAAACGGCTGGCCCCACGCGCCGGTGCCCGGCAACAGCGGCTCGATGGTCTCGCTCGGCGTGCCCGTGCCGGCTGCGAATCCGCCGGCGGCGCCAGGTGTGGACGGCGTGGGACCGGCCGGCAGTGCCGAGCCGCCGGGAGGCGCGGGCGCCGTGTACTGCGTCAAACGCACGCCGCTACGAAAAACGGGGTCCGTGATCTCCGCGTCGGCTTCCTGGCCGCGAACGACGGCGGGTCGGTCCCCAGGCGAGGAAGGTGCCGCCGGGGCAGCGATCCCCGGCGGGGCGGCCGCCGCCAGGGCCGGGGACGGTGGATAGTAGGCCGCTTGCGGGACGCCGGGCGCCGCGCAACCGCCCGCGACGGCCAGTCCAATGACCGCAAGCAGGACAACCTGGATCGCGCGGCGCTCGTTCAAAATGCCGTCCCTCAACGCAAGATTCCCAACGTACTTCGAAAAATGCTAATTGCCGCCCGGACTCTGTCCGCGATACGAACTGCCACGGGGACTCGGGCCTTCGGCCACCATCGGTTCCTGCAGCTCCGGCGGACGGACCACGACTTGGGGCTTGCTGCCCGTCATCGGGTCGTTTTGGAACAGCTGCGAAGACATCAAACGGCGCTCACTGGCTCGCAACTCGCGCGTGTCCAGGATGTCGCCCGGGCGGATCGACAGGCGGTTCCGCACGACGCTTTCCCGCGTGTGCGGATTCTCGCCGGCGATGTTGATGTTGATGCGGTCGGCCCGCCATACGCCGCCTTCCTTGACGTTGTACACCAGGTCCAGCTGGCCGGGCTCCTCCAGGAACCGCGGATCCGCTTGGATATCGGCAAAGATGTGGCCCTGGCTGCCGTAGACGTCGCGGAGCGAACCGACGTCGCGGCGCATTTTGGCCAAGTTGAAATAGTCGCCGGATTTCAGTTCCGTCTCGCGCAACAGGGACGAAGTCGCAAACTTGTCGTTGCCCGCCACGGTGACGCTCCGCACGACGTACCGCGGACCTTCGTCGATCACGAACGTGAGCGTCAGCCATTCGCCGGATTCATTGAACTCCAATTCGCGCCCAATGCGGGCATTGAAGAATCCCAGCCCGCGGTAATAGGCCGTCAGCCGTTCGATGTCCTCGTCGATCTTCTTGCGGTCGACCTGGCCGCGAAACAGGTACCAGAGAATGCCCGGTTTGGATTGGATTTGCGTCTTGAGCCGTTCGTCCGTGGCGATCGTGTTGCCGACGAATTTCACCCAGGCGATCCGTTCCAGTTGGCCCTCGTTGATGACGAAGATCGCCCCGCCGTCCTGCGGCTTGTCCCCTTCGAGGATACTGACCTGGGTCTTGCCGAAGCCTTTCGCGTGATAGTATTCCTCGATCTTGCGGCGCGCTTCTTCAATGGCATACCGGCCGAGTGAATCACCGACTTCGATCCCATCCTGCTTGGCCAGCGCTTTATCGCTGATGTTGCGGTTGCCCAGGTACTTGATGTAGCCGATCGTCGGGCTTTCGACAAACTCGAACGTGACGATGACGCCTTGGGGCGTCTGCTGCGTATATGTCCGGACGTCGTGAAAACGGCCGGTGGAAGCCAGCCGCCGCACGTCCGCTTGGACCACGTCGGGATCGAATTCCCGATCTTTGCGGGTTTTCAATTGGGCCTGAATGAATTGCTCCTTGACCGCGGAATGGCCCACCAGCCGCACGCTGGCGACCAGCACGCGAGGCTCGTAGGGCAGCGCCGACGACGAGGCCTGCGCCCGAAGCGCTCCCGCCCAGCACGCCAGACCGGCCAGGATCAGGCAAGTCAATCCGCGTAGAACATTTGCTGCACGAAGCCGATGAATGCGTTGCATGTGCCGCTTGCGTCCTTGCATCGCTTGCGTCCTTGCATGATGAGATGTTGTGACCAGACGCCGACTAGATAAGATCGCCAACACGGTTGCCATCGCAGCCGGGGTCCCCGTGGCAACGGGTTTCCACCCGCCACCGCCCGAATTTCACCCGGGCGCGTAGAAATACAGGAAGTTGGGCTTAACGGCAAGGCGAATTGGCCGGCCGGCCGGTGTTTTTTTTGCCAGGACGGCCTCCGCAACGCTTGCTAGCACCAAACGGGAATTCTGGAATCGCGTGGCGTTTAGGGATCAAACCGGTATCCCGGACAGCCCAGCCCGCTGCCGCGTGCGACCTCAACCGCGGCCCGTTTCCGTGGACTCCCTCCGCGGTTCGCACGGGCCGTTCCCAAAGTACCCCTGCCAGGCCAGCGTCAAGATCTCCTCGGTCAGCTCCAGGCGACAACCTCGATACCTGCAGATGTCGCGGGCGCGTTCCACCAGATCGCGAGGCTCGCAACTGTGCAGCGGCCGTTGCTGCGACCGATACCGGACCAGCAGCCAGTCCAGCAAGCCCGCGGGCACTTCGACGCCGCAGCGGCGCGCATAGCGGGTGAAGATGAGCGCGTAGTCTTCCGGCGCGGGGTCATCCAGTCGAACGCGATACCCCATCCGCCGCAGCAGTCCCGGAGCCATCACCTCGTGCGGATCGCGATTGGTGGACAGGATCAACAAACTTTGAAAGGGCACCTGGATCTGCTGCCCCGTTCTCAACGTCAGATAGTCGATCCGTTGTTCCAGCGGTACGATCCAGCGGTTGAGCAGCTCGTTGGGAGGGGTTTGCTGGCATCCGAAATCATCCAGGATGAAGATGCCGCCGTTGGCTTTCAGATGCAGCGGGGCTTCGTAGTAACGGCGGCCGGAATCGTAAATCAGGTCCAGGTCATGCAGGGTCAGTTCGCCGCCCACCAGAACCAATGGTCGCCGGATGCATACCCAGCGCTCATCGTACCGGTCCGTCACTTCGGCCGAAACATCCGGCGCCGCATCGCGATGGCACTGGCGGTCGTACATGCGAATCACTTGATTTTCGATCGCAATGCAATGCGGAATCCAAAGCTTGCCCGGCAACGTCTGATGGAGCAATCGGCCTAAGCTCGTCTTGCCATTTCCCGGCGGGCCGTACAGGAACAAACTCCGTCCCGAACAGGCGGCCAATCCAGCCAGTTCCACTGTCTGCTCGGGCAGCACCAAATCCGCAAGAGCCGCGGCCACGCCCGAGGGTGAAGCGTTTGGCAGCCGCGGCAGCTGCAGCAGGAGCATCGACGTGTATGCTTCGAGCGACACGGGGGCCGGTCCCACATAGCCGGATACCGACATCAGCCATTCGCATCGCTCGCGGCCGGTCTGCGTGATGCGAAAACGATATGTGAACGGCCCAGCCCCGCCCAACACTTCGATCAGCTTCTGGATCCGCAGCTGTTCCAGCAGTTCCGACGTCAGCGACAGCGGCAAGCATAATTGCCTCGTCGCCCACTCGGTGTCGAACTGAGGACAGCTGTAGGCAAGCTTGAGCGCCAGATCCAGCAGGACATCAGGATCGAGGCCGGTGTCTTTCAAGCACGAGGGCGCCGCCGGCAGTAGATCGCCCCCGGACTCGGCTACGTGCAGCGGCGTCGGAACGGTCGAGGCCGCGGCGAGGGCTTTATTTTCACGCTGGTCGGCGGCCAGCCGATCTTGATCCGCGCGTGCAGGAAACGGCTCTGTCATGGTACCACCCTCCGAAATTGCCTGTCGCTTATCCGCCCCGAACTTCCGCGATCCTCGGTGTGGCGGTTGCGGCGACCTGAAGGATAAGATTAAGTGAAAGATCAAGTGTTATGGTACTCTACGGACTCGCTGCGAAAGCAAATCTTGTTCAAGTTATTCTCGCGAGGTCACGACGATCCGTTCCGCTCGCGACATACCACACTCCCTCTCGATTTGTATCTGTCTAACTCCGCATCCTGGATAATATGGTGCGGCTGTACGCGATCGGGCTGTTTCTGAGCGCCGCCACGCCGATGTCGCTGGAAACCTCGATCCTGGTGGCGGGACTGATCGTCACGCTGTACACGGTTGCCGGCGGGTTGTGGGCGGTGGTTTTGACGGACGTGGTCCAGTTCGTGGTGCTACTGTTCGCGTCGCTGATCATGGTGCCTCTGTCGTTGCAGGCCGTCGGCGGCTGGACGGCGATGCGGGCCGCCCTGCCGGACCACTTTACCTTTTTTCACGGGCCGAAAGGCGCTCCGCTGTTTCTGCTGGCCTACTATGCGATGGTGCTGATCAAGTATAACGGCAATTGGTCCTTCATTCAGCGGTTTTACAGTGTGCGGGACGAGGCGGCGGGGCGCAAGATGGGGCTGCTGATGGCGGCCCTGTTCTTCGTGTTCCCATTCGTCTTTCTGCTGCCTGCCATGGCCGCGCGGATCGCGGTTCCGAACCTGGCCGATCACGAGATGGCCTATGTGGCCATGGCCCTGCGGGTGCTGCCGACGGGCGTGATGGGCCTGATGATCTCCGCCATGTTCGCTGCGACGATGTCGGCGCTGGATTCCGAGTTCAATGTCACCGCGGGTGTTTTTACGCGGGATATCTACCAGCGGTTGCTGCGGCCGGCCGCGTCGCCGGTCGAGTTGATGTGGGTTGCCCGCGGGACGACCGTGGTGATCGGCGGGCTGGTCGTTGCCGGCGCGCTGCTGGTCAGCGGCTTGGGGGGCGCGTTCGAGGCGAACAAGGTGCTGACCGGATTGGCGATTCCATTATCCGTGCCGCTCGTGATGGGCGTGCTGTTGCGCCGGGCACGACCATGGGGCGTGCTGGCCACCGTGCTGGTTGGCGTCTCCCTGGGCGTTTACCTGAACTATCATCCCGAGGTCGATTGGCCGGCGGCGACGCTGGCGGTCATCGGGGTATCGTTGGCGACGATGTTCGTTTCGGGCCTGATTCCCAGGCGTGATGCGGCTTATCATCGCCGTGTGGCGGAGTTTTTCCAGCGGCTGGCGACGCCCCTGCGCGAGGAGGACAAACCGCAGGTGGACGCAGCCTTCCGCCGCTCGCTGACGGTCATGCTGGCGGCGGCCCTGGCCGGCACCGGGGTGCTGTTTGTGGCGATGGCAATTCCTTCGGCCGGAATGTTCAGCGGCCAACTGGCGCTGGCCTCCGGCGCGGGCTGCCTGGTCCTGGCAGCAGTCGTCTATGCGCGGTCGGCTGATTGAACGCGATATCGCTGCAGGGACCGTCCGTTTGCGGCGCCCAGGCGAGGCTCACCGCGTCTCACGAATCGTTATCGAAATCCATCACCTCGTCCGCTTCATCCACGTCGGGGCTCGGCTTCAGCGGCAGTGTCCACAAGTAGATGTAGTGCTCGACCGCGTCCTGTTTGGAGGTCATGGTGATCGACTTGTCGGGCGTATAGCCTTCGATCGCATAATCGTGGGCGACGATCCGCGTCCCCGGTTTCATTTTCTGCAACTGAGGGACGAGCTTCTTGTTCATCCAGGGCAGCAGGTACAGGGTCACGACGGTTGCGTCGCCGAAATCGAGGGTGAAGATGTCCTTGCGTTCGATGCGGACGAGGTGCTCGACCCCGTGGCGTTTGACGTTCTCCAACGACTCGCGGATCCGCACGGGATTCAGGTCGAAGCCGAAGGCCTTGCAGCCGTATTTCGCCGCCGCGGCAACACAGATCCGGCCGTCTCCGCAGCCCGGATCGTACAGAATATCGTCCTTCTTCACCTGGGCGACTTCCAGCATCTTGGCCACCACGTCGTGCGGGCTGCCCACGTAAACGACGTCGGGAGCACGACTCTCAGTGCCCTTGCTCTCCTGGGCGACGCTTGTCGCCGCCAGAACCAAGCAGAATACGGACGCGGTCAAGCAACCTAGACTGATCGAGCGAACCATGCAAACACTCCTAAAAAACGGTCATTTGCTTGCGGGCGGCTGGCCGCCCTGGCGGCCGGCCGACCATTGACTGATCGCGTACAAAGGCAATCCGATCGCCAAGGGCACCAGTCCCAACAGGGACAAACCTTGGGCATACGAAATCGCGGAAAACAACATAAAGTGGCACATCCCGCAGAACAGGATCGGTTCCAGCGGGTAAAAGGGAGCGGAGAACGGCCGATGGATATCGGGGTCGATCGCGCGGAGCAGAAACAGCGAGTATCCGGTCAGCAGAAAGAACGCCCAGAAAACCGGCGCGGTGGCCGCGACCAACGTATCGAATCCGCCGAAGTATTGGTCCCACGGCAGCGGGTTCAGCCGAACCATTCGCATCAGGCTGTCGACGCCGTCGCGTCCGGCCGCGGTACCGACCAGGAGGATCAGGAACAGCGCGATCGCACTTTGGGTCAGCAGGGACCGCAGCGGCGCGACGCGCCGTGCGTTCCAGCGACCCAGCCAGGCAAAGATCCGGTGGTCGGCGCCCAGGCTGACATAAATCCGTGAGCCCGTGAAAATTAACCCGTTGATCGCCCCCAATGCCGAGGCCATCACCAGCAGGCTGATGGCTTTGGAGCCCGACGGCCCAAAGGCCAGCTTGGCGACGTCCGCCGCAGGCGCGCGCGAAGCCTTGACGCCCTCGAATCCCAATCCCCACAGAAAGGCGGCGTTCACCAGCAGATAGATCACGGTAATGCCCGCGGTGCCGAGAATCAGTGCCAACGGCATATTGCGATGGCGATGCTTGACTTCGGCAGCTACAAAGGCGGCGTCGTTCCAGCCACCATAGGCATACAGTACGAAAACCATCGCCAAACCGAAGCCGGGGCCGGCCATCGGCTGCTCGCTGGCCCAAGAGGCATCGCCGCCCCACGCGAAGCCGGCGATGACGATGCCCCCCAATCCCACAACCTTGATCACCGTCAGCAGGTTTTGCACGGATTTGCCGAACACGATCCCGATCATGTTCAGCATCGTCAATACGACGACCGAACCTACGGCCAGCCAGACGGAATGAAGAGGGTCCCAGTCGAAAAGTTCGACGGCATAATCCCCAAAGGCGTAAGCCATCACGCCGATGCTGCCGGTCAGAATCACCGTCAGCTGAGCCCAGCCGAAAAGAAACCCCATGCTGCGGCCAAAGGCCCGCGTCAGATAAACATAATCGCCGCCCATCCGCGGATAGGTCGTCGCTAGCTCGGCGTAACACAGCGAACCGAGCAGCGCCAAGACGCCGCCCAGCAGCCAGCATCCCATTCCCAGCCAGGGGCCGTGGACGTTGGCAAAGACGTATTGCGGCGTCTTGAAAATGGCGGTGCCGACGACAATTCCGATAATGATGCTGACGGCATCCCAAAGTCCAAGATGGGCATCCGGGCCGTCGTCGTCCGGCTGGCGAGCGTGGGGGTCGGTCATGATGGGGCCTAGTCCTCGAAAATGGCCAAGCTGGGCGCGGCGTCCTTGATTTTCTCGCGGCCTTTTGCGGTTACCTTGGTCCCGCCGACATACAGCATTCGCAGCTCCTCAAGGCCGTACAGGTGCTCCAGTCCCTCGTCCTCGACCGCACAGTCAACCAGGTTCAGCACCCGCAGATCGGGAAGCGATTTCAGATGCGCGAGGCCGGCGCTGGTCACCGCCGTGCCGTTCAACGCCAGCACGCCGAGCGTGGTCATTTTTTCCAGGTGGGCCAAGTCGTCGTCGCCCACAGCGCACTTGCTGAGATTCAATACTCGCAGGCTCTTGAGCCCTTTGACATGCTCCAACCCCGCGCCCGTAACTTGCGTCCCGGAGACCACCAATACCTCCAGATTCGGGAACTCCTTGACGTGCGCCAAGCCTTCGTCGGTGACTTTTGTTTGGTCCAAGTACAGCTCGACCAGCGTCGTGGACTTGCCGATGGATTTCAGTCCGGCGTCGGTGATGGGCCGGGTGCTCAAATCCAACGTTGCTAACTGATGCAGGCCCTGAAAATGAACCAGGTCGGCGTCTTCGAGAGCCGTTTCGGTCCCGTCGGCGGAATGCACGTTGCCCTTGTCGTTCAAGTCCAGTTTGACCTTGCGCCCGCGAAGCGCCGCCACGGCCGCCGCCTCATCCGGCACGTTGGGCACTTCGATCCGCTGTGCCTTGTCTGCCGGGATGACGACCAGCTGCACCTCGTCGCGATGGATCCAGCCCGTGTATCGCTGGCCGTCCCGAATCGCGTATCCTCCGATCCAGGATCCGCGGACTTCGGTCACGCGCACGGTATCGCCGGTGTTCAACGTCGTCGAGGGTTTGTCCCGCAGTCCCAACTCGACTTGGTCTTTGACGACGGTGACAGTATCGCCTGCATAGATCGCGTCGGCCGGCTCATCCGACGCGGCGGCGATCGCGGGCAAGCCGATGGGAAAAATGAAAACGACCAAGGCAGCAAGGCGGTGCGGTGTGATCATTGGGGGAACTCGATTAGGGGAAATGCGCGCGGCGAAAGGTTTCACGGTAGAAACCAAGCTGTGCGGCCCCAGTATAACGCTCGCCCATACCGGTCGAAAAGTGCGCTATCGCCGGTTTCGAGAAAGTTCAGCGATTTGCCCGCGAATGCTTTGGCGGTACTGCGGGCCGAAGAATTTGAACCCGGGAGCTTTTCACCGGTGCGGGCTGGGTTGGAGTTCACGCTTTGGCGCATTATTGGACGGCGTCATTTGGACGATTCGATGAGCCGTAACTGTCCGCCTAGAGACAAGTTAGGCCACCTCCGAGCTTGTCGGTGGAGCCCGTGATTTTGCAAGCTCGCCGTCGCAAAACAGACGTGAACTCCAACGGAATTACCTGGATCGAGGCCGGAACATCGCCGTGTTCTTGCCGCCCCAGAAAACGCATCCCATGAAACCTTCGGGTTACCCCACCTCGGGCGACCGGTCCGCTTCGGAAATCGTTTCAGCCGTTGTCTCCGCAGCCGCTTCGGTTTGCGGTTCGGCAGGCGGCGGCTCGAATTTCGGCGCCGAAACCGCTTCGTAATCGTCATACTCGGAGCTGGAGTTAGACGACGAATAGCTGGACGACTTGTAGTTCGTCGAGTACACGTCCGGCATGTTGATTTGCGATTGGATGTCGGACAAACCGCGTCGAAACTCGTTGTAGCTCTTCCCGAACGACTTGGCGACCTCCGGCAAACGCTTGCCGAACAGCAGTACGGCAACGACGCCCAAAATAATCAATTCTGGCATCCCGAGACCAAACATGAATGATCCTCCGTCGGTATGAGGAAGCGAAAGAGCCTGGCCGCTTCAAAGCCCGCCACGTCCGTCCGGACAGCACGCCGCGGGTGGCACATCGCCCGCCAGGGGCGTCCCTGGGGCCGGCAGCCTCGGCTCATGCGCGTGAAACGAATGGCCTCAATCGCTCAGCGACTTCGAGGACGCCTCTTTCGGACTGGCATTGCCCGCCTCCTCGATATCTTCGCCAATGCCTTCCGCCCCCTTCTTGAATTCGCGGGCGCTGGCGCCGAGACTCCGCATCACGCTGGGCAGCCGATTGCCAAAGAGGATCAGCATGATGGCCAAGCAGATCATCAACTCCCAAATGCCGGGCATCCAAGCAAACAAAACGGTACTCATAGCATCGCTCTCGCACTAGGTAGGAAACAGGAACGTTGTCGTTGACAAGCGGCGAAAGCGGGTCAATCGCCCGGAGGGGCATTGCCGGAACCGACTTGTGCGTTTTTGCACCCCGCGCAGGGTGCTGCAACTGGGTGTATTCTATTAAAGCGGCGCAAACTGTCAAATGGTTCGGATGTTGGATCCGTTGTTTTTCGCCTTTCGGCGGCAAAGGCCCTCGTTTCGCCCCACGGTCATGCGTGTTCCGACCCGATCGTGACGACGACACGGCCGGTGATCCGCGCGGCCAGGATGGCGTCGACGTGTGCGGGCAGATCGCGAAGTTCCGTGAATTGGGCGATCTCGGCCAGGCAATCCAGTTTCCACGGCCCGGCCAACCGTCGCCAGATTTCGTGCCGCAACGGAATCGGGCCCCACGCGGCGTCGATCCCGGCCAAAGCGATGCCGCGCAAGATGAAAGGATAGACGGTAATCGGCAGATCGCTGCCCGCGGCCAGGCCGCACGCGGCGACGCATCCGCCGTGGCGGGTCGTGCGGAGAATCGTGCTCAAGATGTTGCTGCCGACGGTATCCACGGCCCCCGCCCAGCGGCCGGACAGGAGCGGCTTGCCGCTGCGATCGTCGACCTCCTCGCGGCCTAAAATCTGAGCGGCGCCCAGACGGCTCAAGTACTCGTGGCTGGAAGCCTTGCCCGTCACGGCCGCCACCTGATAACCCAGCTTGGCCAACAGGGCGACGGCAAAGGTCCCCACGCCGCCGCTGGCGCCCGTCACGACGACTTCGCCGGAATCCGGGGCCACGCCGTGTTTCTGCAAGGTATCGACGCACAGCCCGGCGGTAAATCCGGCGGTGCCCAGGATCATGCCGTCGCGCAACGTCAGCCCCGACGGTAACGGGACAATCCACTGGCGCGGCACTCGGACGTATTCCGCCCAGCCGCCCCAGCGGTTGGCGCCCATGTCGAACCCGGTGACCAGGACCGGAGTTTGCGGGGCGAGATCGCCGGAATCGGCGTCCGTCTCCCCGGCGGCGATGCGGCCGGCGGCATCCACGCCGGGAATGTGGGGAAACTGTTTATTGACCCCGGGATGGCCGGTGGCGGCGAGCGCATCCTTGTAGTTTAGCGACGAATAAGCGACGCGGATCAGCGTGTCGCCTGGAGGCAATTCGCTCAGCGGACGATGTGCGATCTCGGCCCGGACGCTGCCGTCCGCGGCCTTGGTGACCCAGTAGCAGCGGAACGTTTGTGGAGGCATCGTTTGTCCTCGCGAGAGAGCCAATTCAGTGTCGGCTGCCCGATTGCTTACGTGCCGCATGCGACGCGTTCCGAGTCGTGCAGATAATCGTCGGCGACCGGATAGTTGCGGAAGCGGACCGTATAGTACTGCTCGAACCAGTCGCTGATCAGGTTTTCCAGATCGGCGTCGTAGCCGGGCGCGACGAACAGCGTCTTGCCGTCCCAGGTTTCGCGCAGGTCGCCTTCTTCGACCAGCACGCGACCCGATTTGATCACGTACCGAGGCAACTGGAACATCAGTTCCTTGTCCTCGTGCGGTGTGTAGATCGTCACGTCGGCGTCCGCGCCGGGACCTAAATGGCCCTTGTGTTTCAGTCCCAACAGCTTGGCCGGCCCGGCCCGCGTAATGATTGCGATTTCGTTGAGCGTGTATTCGCGGTCCAAGTCCCGCAGCACCGAGTTTTGTCCGACCGTCGGATGAACTTCTTTCAGGATCTCCCGGCGGTAAGTGCGGTCCATCAGCAGGCGAATGATCTGGGGATAAGCCAGGAACGAGCCTCCGTTGGGGTGATCGGTGCTCATCACCACCCGCCACGGATCCTGGACCAGCAAGTACCACTCCAAGCCGATCGCCCATTGCCAGGCGTGGACCAGGCTCTTGTTGCGGTATTTGATCGGCGCGATGCCGCAGCCCGCTTCCATTTCCGTATCGGCGCTAAACCATTTGGTGCCGTATACGTTATGCAGGTAATAGCCCAGCGGCCCGTCGCCGGTCATGCTGGTCGTCTCGCCGAACAGCACCTGGCCGACGTCGACGGAGATGTTCGGGTGCGAGTTCACGTAGTCGGCCAACGGGGCGACCTTTGAATTGAAGGTCGTCTCGTCGCCTTCGCCGCCGCCGTAGCTGTGGAATTGGATGTGCGTGAGGTGGCCGCGATGCCCTTCGAGGGCTTGCAGCGTTTGCATGGTCGTCTGCCAATTGCCGGGCAGGCCCAAGTTGTTGCAGTGGATGTGGACCGAATGCGGCAGCTTCAGCGCGTCCGCGGCAATCGCCGTTTCGCGAATGATCTCCCGCGCCGTGACGCCGAAATGATCGACCGGTTCGTCCACGGTATGCACGTTGCCTCCGGCGTGGCACTTCCAGACTTCGACACCGCCCGGATTGACCAGCTTGATCGCGTACGCTTTGGCGGCGCCCAGCAGCCAGGCGAGGAAGCCCTTTAACTGTTCCGGCTGCCGCTCTTGAATCGCCCGCATGACGAAATGATTGTTGCCGGCCAAGACGTAGAAGCCTTTGTCGATGCACGGCGTGTCGTCGAACTCTTCGTGCGCGTGGCGGGCCATCAGCGGCGGGACCGCGGCGTCGAAGGCCGTGGTGTAGCCCAGGCCGATGTACTTGTAGCCGGTGGCAAAGGTGCTGGGCACGCTGCCCAGCGTGCCGCTGTGCGTATGGGCCGTCCGCATCACGACGTTCTTGCTGCCGCGTTTCTCTTCCGGCCGCATCTTTCGCGCCGCATTCACTTTGGGGCCGGCGATATGGCAGTGCATGTCGATTCCGCCGGGCATGACCACCAGTCCTGCGGCGTTCAGTGTCTTTGCGGGTTGGACTGCAGGATCGACCGGCGGCGGAACGATCTTGCCGCCCTGAATCCAGATGTCCTGCACTTGGCCGTCCACGCGGTTCAGCGGG
>Ga0351893_10098_pt1 | contig 31943 bp, 24 predicted proteins | sample TotcelFGM3001K15_FD_206765 | JGI IMG/M metagenome (GOLD analysis project Ga0351893, IMG submission 206765) | Enriched cells from coal bed in the Powder River Basin, Montana, United States - Total cells FGM rep3 HSBNCT.FGM.300.1.K15 ...
TGAGAAAGATAGCCGCGACCATAACGAACAGCGGCATGGAATCATTGAACCTGGTTTATGATTTGGGCGTGGATTTGCTGGTGCCCAATACGCACCTTCTGGAGTTCAGCGGGTACGATCTGAGCGAGACCCTGAGCCGCGGCCGGGCGTCGTACAACAGCATTCCCATAGTGATGCTCTCGAATGACATGACGCTGCGGGCGCGGCTTCGCGGGTTTCTGTGCGGGGCTCTGCGCTATGTGTGCAGGCCCGTGGATATAAAGGAATTGTTTGAGGCCATCTGCCGGCTGCTGCCGGATATCGCCGGCCCGGCGCCGCGCCGCGGCGCTCCTTCCAGTGAGGTTTGGTGACTGCCCATGTTCACAGCCGCGGTTGACCGGAAAAATACAATTGCTGATAATTCCCTCAATGATACAAATCAGCGAGGCGCCATGAAAAAGCTTTCGGAAAAGCGAAAATATATTTGGAACGAAACCATGAAGGCGGAGATCCTTAACGCCACACTCAAGGTGCTGGATGAATCCGGGTATTCGGGCCTGACCATGGCGCGCGTGGCCAAAACTCTTGGCGTGGCAACGGGCACCCTGTACAACTATTACAAAAACAAGGATGAACTGCTTATCGCCGTAATCGCCTCCCTGGTGGATCCCATGATCAGGCGGATACGGGCGATTATGGAAGCCGATCCCGATATGGCGCCCGTGCAAAAACTTTCGAGCATGATGCAGGCCGGGTTTTTGGAATTCCAGGAAAACTGGAATCAGATCCGGGTTCTGATCAATGCCCGGCCCACAAAGCTTCACAGGCAGCAGACTGTTCAGGAATATATGATTTCGTTTCGGGATGAACTCAACAGTATTTACGAGCAGGTGCTTGAACAGGGCATGGCCCAGGGTTGTTTCCGTGCGGTGGACACACGGCTTACGGCCCGCATGCTCAATGCTTTTGTCAAGGGCCTGCTTGAAGAGGAAATCGATTTTCCCGAAGACGGCCCGCCGTTTTCCGAAAAATACGCTTCGGCCTTTATCTCTTTGATTCTGAGAGGAATCAGCGCCGCTCCCGGCCCCCCGGACGCGGGCGCGTAAGATACCTTTGACATAATTCCCTGTCCGCTGCCCCACCCGGAGCGGACGGCCACATCATCACAGGCGCATGATCGCAAAACACGCCGGCTCGAACGTGAGCGCGGCTCTGTTGTGGCTGATCACGTGCAAAACAAGAGCTGGAAACGGAGATTCGCAAATGAACAAACGTTCCATGGCGGTGAAAATCCTGATGGCGTTCCTTGCCGCGGCCATGCTGCTGGCGCCGGCCTGCTCCGGAAAAAAATCCGGCGGTGAAAAACAAGCGGCCCAGGATAAGGCTCAAGCCGCGCGCAAAGCCGTGCCCGTGCAGGTGACACCCGCTGAGGCCATGCTGTTTCAGGATACGGTGACGGTTCAGGGTTCCATTGAGGCCAGGGATTTCGCCAATGTGTCCGCCAAAATTCCAGGCACCCTTGAAGCAATCTTCGTGAAAGAAGGCGATCCGGTGGTGGCCGGCCAGACGCCTTTGTTCAGTGTGGATTCTGAAAAACTGGGAAGCGTGGTGCAGATCAAGCGCCAGGACCTGGAAGTGGGCCGCCACGCGGTGCTCGAGGCCCGGGCCGGGCTCGAGCAGGTGGATGCCCAGTTGCGCAAGGCTGAAGTGGACCTTAAGCGCATCACCAACCTGTATGAGCAGGATGTGGTGAGCAAGGACGATCTGGAAAAAGTGCAAACCGGCCACGCCCAGCTCGTGGCTGCCCGAAAATATTCGGCCAGTGTGATCGGCCTGGCCCAGGAGCGGCAGAAGCAGGCTGCCGTGGCCCTGCAGATTTCCGAGAAGGATTATCGCGACGCCACGGTGTACGCGCCCATCAGCGGATACGTGTCCTATAAATTTGCCGAGGTCGGAGAGATGGCGGCGCCGGGCATTCCGGTAATTCAGATTTCCGATCCCGCGGCTCTGGAAGCCTCGGCGTTTCTGCCCGCGGAATATTATCCCCGCATCAAGGCCGGGACCACGCTGCTGAACATGACCGTGGCCGGCCTGGACCTGGATCCGCAGCCGGTTTCCTATGTAAGCCCGACCATCAACCCCAAGCTGCGCACGTTTGAAGTTAAATGCGTGATTGCGCATCCCGAATCCGGCGTGGCGCCCGGCGTCATGGTGGATGTGACTGCGATTCTGGACAGCCGCCAGGGCCTGGGCGCGCCCGCGAACAGTGTGCAGCACCGCGGCGCCGACGATGTGGTTTTCATCGTGGACGATAAGCAAACCGCACAGCTTGTGCCCATTGTCAAAGGCCTCGAACAGAACGGCATGGTGGAAATCGCCAAGGGCCGGGTGTCCCCGGGCGACCGGATCGTGATCCAGGGCCAGAACTTCCTGGAACAGGGGCAGCCTGTCCAGGTGCGCGGGGAGGCGGAATAATGTTTCTTTCCAACGCTTCCATCCGCAGGCCCATAGCCATGCTGTGCCTGATCATCGGCCTGTCCCTGCTGGGCTTGAATGCATACCGCAAAATGGGCCTGGAAATCCTTCCGGCCATGGACTTTCCCCTTATCACTATCGTGACCGTTTATCCGGGCGCCAGCCCCGAGGAGCTGGAAGTGGATGTGGCCAAGCGCATTGAGGACAAGGTCGTGACTCTTGAAGGGCTCCACCACGTGACATCCACATGTTCCGAGAACGTGGTGCTCACGTTCCTGCAATTCAAAATCGGCGTGGATGTGGACGTGGCGGCCGTGGATGTGCGCGAAAAAATCGGCATGATCCGCAATGACTTTCCCGACGCCGTGCACGAGCCCCAGATCCTGAAATATGACTCGAACGCCAAGCCTGTGATGATCATGGCTTTGACCGGGGACGCGCCTTTGGATGAAATGTTCGATTTCGCGGACAATGAGTTGAGCGACGCCATTACCGTGATCCAGGGCGTGGCCGAAACCCAGGTTATCGGCGGCGCCGAGCGCGAGGTGCATGTGCTGCTGGACCGCGAAAAACTGGCGGCGCGCGGCCTGTCCAGCATGAACGCGGTCCAGGCCCTGGGCGCGGGCATGGGCACGATTCCGTCCGGCCGCCTGCGCCACGGCGGCGATGAATACAATGTGAAATTCGACGCGGACTTTGACCGGATCCATGACATCGGCGGCCTGGAGATCGCCAGCGACAAGGGCCAGCGCAGTTATCTGCGCGATTTCGCGTCCGTGGAGATGTCCACCAAAGAGCTGCGCCAGAAAGCCACCCTGGACGGCAAGCCCGTAATCGCCATCAAGGTGGTTAAAAAACCCGACGCCAATGCCGTGCAGGTTATCCGCGATGTGCGCGCGGCCATGGCCCGCCTTGAAGGCTCTCTGCCCGGGGGCATGCAGCTCGTGTGGGTGTCCGATGACGAGGTGTATACCAAAGCCCTGGTGGACAGCGCATGGACCAATGTGGCCCAGGGCGTTCTGCTCACGGCCCTGGTGCTGTTCCTGTTCCTGTACAATTTCCGCACAACCCTCATCGTGAGCATCACCATGCCCCTGACCATTGTGATCGGCCTGTTTTTCATCCAGGCCATGGGCTTCTCCCTGAACTCATCCACGCTCATAGCCATCGGCATGTCCGTGGGCATCCTGGTGACCAATTCCATTGTGGTTATTGAGGCCGTGATCAAGTGGCTCGAACGCTCGGGCCGCGTGCGCTATGCTTCGCGCATGGGCGCCGGAGAAGCGGCCATCGCTGTTATCGCCAGCGCCGCCACCAACCTCGTAGTGCTGTTCCCCATCGCCATGATGAGCAATATGATCGGGATCTTCATCAAGCCCCTGGTCCTGACCATGATCATCATGACCGGCGTGTCCCTGTTCATTTCTTTCACTCTGACCCCGATTCTATGTTCCATCCTGCTCAAGCCTGCACCCCCGGAATCGCGCTCCCTGCTTTCGCGCATGGAAAGGGCCTGGAACTGGATGTTCGACAGGGTCGTGGGCGTGTACATCGCGTTCCTGAGTTTGTGCGAAAGGCGCCGCCCTGTGGCCGTGGCGTTTCTGGCCCTGATCGTGTTCGGGTTCTTCCTGGTCATGGGCCTTGGCAAAAATCTGGGCATGGGCTTTTTCCCGGAATCCGATAAAGCGGAAATCCTGGTTAAAGTGGAATTCCCCACCCGGTACAACATTGATATGACAGAAGAGCGCCTCGCCGAGGTGCAGAAACGCCTGGAAAAAATCCCCGAGGTGCAGCACGCGCTCACCACAATCGGCAAGGTCGAAGGCGTGGTCGGGCAGAACACAGAAGGCGTGTACCTGGCGCAAATCCTCCTGATCCTGCCCGCTAAAACCAAGAGGGACCGCGCGGTTTTTGAAATCGTGGAAGGTGCGCGCAACATGCTCAAGGGTATTCCGGATTGCATCATCACAGTGTCCGCACCCAACCTTTCCGGTGGTTCGGCCGCGGGTCTTGAGATGGAAATCTACGGGTCCGACCTCAAGGAGCTTGACACCCTGGCCCTGCAATCCCGGCAGCTCGCCATGAAAGTACCCGGGCTCGATGATGTGGACACCACGGTGCGCGCGGGCAAGCCCGAGCTGCGTGTGCGCCCGAACCGGGCCGTGCTCGCGGACCTGAACACGCCCGCCGCGGGCGTGGGCATGGCCCTGCGCGGCAACCTCGAAGGCATCACCGCCGGCACCTTTAAACAGGGGGACCGCAACTACGATATCGTGGTAAAATTCGATCCCATTAAAGGCAAACGCCAGGTGCAGGACTTCCAGTTCCCGGGCGCGCCCGGACACGCCACACTGCTGTCCAGCATCGGGCAAATCGAGGAAAGCGTGGCCCCGGTGCAGATTATCCGCAAGGACAAGCAGCGCATTTCCAAGCTGACCGCAAATCTCGCGGCCCACGCGGCTTTGGGCGATGTGGCCAATCAGCTCAGCGCGGAACTCGACAACAGCAAAATCATCCCCCTGGGCTATAAGTACAATTACGGCGCCGCCTATGAATTCATGAACGAAGGCCAGCGGGACCTGGGCGAAGCCGGGCTCATCGCCATCGTGCTCATCTTCCTCACCCTGGCCGCGATCATGGAATCCTTCACCCAGCCGCTGCTCATCCTCTTGACCACGATCCCCTTCGCCCTCATGGGCGTGGTGGGCGCCCTGTTCCTCAGCGGCTACAGTTTCTCGATTTTCGTGACCATGGGCATCGTCATGCTTTTTGGCATCGTGGTCAACAACGCCATTCTCATCCTGGACCAGTTCAATATCAATGTGAAAAATACCATGCCCCGGCGCCAAGCCATGATCGCGGCGTGCCGCGAGCGGTTCCGCCCCGTGATCATGATCACCCTGGCCGCAGTTCTGGGCATGCTCCCCCTGGCTTTTGGAACCGGCATCGGCTGCGAGTTCCGCAACGATATCGGCATGGCGTCCGTGGGCGGCATAGCCGTGTCGGGCGTGCTCACCCTGTTCGTGCTGCCCGTGCTGTATATTTTGTTTACCCGGCGCGATTCTGCTGCGGCCCCCGCCGATCAAGTGCAGAACCCCGGCTCCGGCAATCCCGCCGGCCTGGAAACGGAGAAACCATCCCATGAATGACACCTTGCTGAAAATCCTGGCGCAGCGCCTGTTTCCGGCCCTTGTCCTGGCCCTGGTCTGCGTTGCATCCGGCGCTCCGGCCCGGGCCGCGGACATGCCCGGCGAAATCACCCTCAAAGACGCGCCCTTGACCCTGAAACGCGCTGTCCGCACGGCCCTGGACAACAGCCGCACCGTGCAAAGCGCGGACTTGCAGGTCCGGTCCGCGGATTCCAAAATCCGCGAAGTCAAATCCTCGTTCGGCTTCGACCTGTCCATAAAAAGCACGGTCCAGCGCGTCGAGGATTCCAGTGTGTTTTCCCTGCCCCTCACGTATTACAATGTGGCGCCCGTAACCATCGGCGGCGCGCCCCTGTTCGCCATCACCGACCCCACGCCGCAGACCATGACCGTGTCGTCCAAATTGAACGCCGAATGGCAGCAGACCGGCGAGATGACCCTGGTTAAACCCCTGTTCACATTCGGGAAAAGGAAGGCCGCGGTCTCCGCGGCCACGCATGGCAGCGGCATCGCGCGCCTGGACGCGGAACTGGCCCGCATCACCCTCACCGCACGTGTCACGGAACTGTTCCAGGGCGCGCTCCTGGCGGCGCAGGCCGTGGCTGTTCAGGAACAGGCCCTGGAGCGCGCACGCGCGCACCTCAGCAACACCACCAAGCGCTATGAATCAGGCCTGGGCGTTAAGCTGGACTTGATCCGCGCGGACACCGATGTGCAGAAAGCCATGGAAAATCTCAACACGGCTCAAAAAAATTTCACCCTGGTGCGCAAGGCGCTCAGCAACGCACTGGGCCTGGACTACGGCCGGGACATCGCCGTGTCCGATGCGGATGCGTTTCAAGCCTGCGACCTCAAACCCCTGGATTATTACCTGCAAACCGCTCTGGAAAAACGGCCCGAACTCGGGCAGCTCGACCTGGGTGTGAAGGCGGCCGAGAACCAGGTGTCGCTCAACAGGGACCGCCCCATGGTGGCCCTGGCGGGCCTGTGGAATTACCGCGGCCGCGGCTCCATGTTCAGCTCCCAGGACACGTGGCGCGCCGTGCTCAGCGTGCAGGCGCCCGTGTTCGACAACGGCAACGCCAGCGCCAAGGTGGCCCAGGCCAGGCTGCGCGTCCGGGACCTGGATCTCAAAAGCACGGATCTGAAAAACGGGATTCAGCTCCAGGTGGAGCAGGCCTACCTGAATGTGGTGGAAGCGGGCCAGCGCCTGGACACGTCGCGTTCCATCCTGGATATGGCGCGGGAAGGCTACCGCATCGCCGACCTGTCCTACGGGTCGGGCTACGCCACACAGCTCGATGTGCTCGATGCGGCCCACGGGCTCACCCAGGCCGAACTCAACCACGCCAGGTCGCAGCACGACTATGAAGTGGCTAAATCGCAACTTGCCCTGGCCTGCGGACTGTATACTTTGGAGTAAGCCTATGAACCTGGAGCCGCCGCCGGAATCCTTCAAAGCCGCGGTCCGCGCTCTGTTCGATTACATCGCCGCCCATGAGGACCCCGTCAAAACCATGTTTTTTGATGCGGCCCGGCCCGGGCGCCCGCTCGCCGAAATTTTCGCCAATCCCGATTTCGTCAAATACATCGACGCCATGGGCGCTGTGATGCCGCGCGCCGGCCCCGAATCCCCAGCCCAGGCAAAGCAAAAAAGGTTTTGGCCAAAATCCTCATCTTCTGCTGTTTCCTGTGGGTGCGCACGGACTATATGGAAACCCAAACCTTCACCATCGAAGAATACGCGGATATCCTCACCCAGCTCTTTTTGGATTGATTTTCGGAAAATTCTGCGCCTCCGTGCCGGCCCCCGCACCGCACAGCCCATATCCCGCGCCTGTGATATGTGGTCAGAATTGCTCAACTTGTATATGATAACATACTGGCCCTGGCCGGCCCGGGAACCCTGGCCGCATAAATCCGGGTTGTCAGATCAATAAACACATCGCCGCACCGGAGGACGCTATGAAAAAAGAGGATCTGGAACAGAAAATCAGCCGCTACCTGCAGGAGCACAGCATCTGCACCCTGGCCACAGTGCTCGATGGCAAGCCCCACGCCAGCGCCCTTGAATATGTGAATTTCGGACTGCGCCTCTATATCGTTTCCATTCCCGGAACCGCCAAGGTGCAGGCTATCGCGGCAAACCCCGAAGTCGCCATTACCGTCAACGAATCCTATCTGGACATGCGCGGCGTGCAGGGCGTGCAGTACTGGGGCGCCGCATCCATAGTCGACGACGATCAGAAAAAGGAACGCATCCGCACCCTGTTCTTCGATAAGTTCACCGTGTTCCGCCTTATCCACTGGCGCAGCAGCAATGCTGTGTTCTACGAAATCAACCCCAGCCGCGTGGATTTCATCGACTACCGCCGGGAATTCGGTTTCAAAGAAAAATGGCTGGCTGAATAATCAAGCCATCCGGGCCGCCCATGCTGCTGTTCCGTCCCGAATTCCACGAACGGCTGCGGGTCTTTCTGAAAATTGCGTTTTCGCAAAGCCGCCCCTGGGGCGGCTTTGCTTTTATGCGGCCCTCAAATCCCGTGCACAACGCAGGCGGCGCGGCGGCTTGGGCAGAGGGCGGAATTTTAAATAATTCGCCGCCTAAACTAAAAGACTACGCAAGCATTGTGCGTGGTGTCTAATCATCTTATTTGAATGTGTTTTATATTAGTTGATATTGCCACAATAATGCTGGTTTTTCGCGTAGTCTTATAGGCTACATGGTTGCTCGTCCCGCGGATTTTTCATACTAAAAACATCCATTTTAATGTTGCACATCAGGCGCCCGAGCAAGTATCATGGTCTGCAATTATAACTTAAGGAGCAAACACGGCCGTGGCCCTCAAAACCGGATTCGACAATGAAAAATATCTCGCGCAGCAAACCGAAGAGATTCTGGCCCGCATCGAGCGGTTCAACAATAAACTGTATCTGGAGTTTGGCGGAAAACTGATTTTTGACATGCACGCGTCGCGCGTGCTGCCGGGATTCGATCCCAATGTGAAGATCCGCCTCTTGCAGAAACTCAGGGACAAGGCCGATATCATTCTGTGCATTTACGCCGGGGATATCGAGCGTAAAAAGATGCGTGCGGATTTCGGCATCACTTACGATGCCGACGCTATGAAGCTTATTGATGACATGGGCGACTGGGGCCTCAGCATTACCTCCGTGGTTATCACACGCTATGAAGAACAGCCCGGCGCCGCGCAATTCAAGGACAAGCTTGAGCGCCGCGGCATCTCCGTGTATACCCATGCATTCACCAAGGGCTATCCCACGGATGTGGACACCATCGCCAGTGACCGCGGCTATGGGGCCAACCCGTATATCGAAACCTCAAAACCCCTGGTGGTTGTGACCGGCCCGGGCCCCAACAGCGGCAAGCTGGCCACATGCCTCAGCCAGATTTACCACGAACACAAGCGCGGCGTGTATGCGGGCTACGCCAAATTTGAAACCTTCCCCATCTGGAACCTGCCCCTCAAGCACCCGGTGAACGTGGCCTACGAAGCCGCGACCGCGGATCTGCAGGATATCAACATGATCGATCCGTTTCACCTCGAAGCCTACGATAAAAAATCCGTGAATTACAACCGCGACATCCAGGCGTTCCCGGTGCTGAAACGCATCCTGGACCGTGTCATGGAGGGCGGCTCGTGTTACGCTTCGCCCACGGATATGGGGGTGAACCGAGCGGGGTTCGGCGTGGTGGACGACGAGGCCGTGCGCGAGGCCGCGCGCCAGGAGATCATCCGCCGCTATTTCCAGTACTCGTGTGAATACGCCATCGGCTACGCCTCGGCCGAAACCGTGGAGCGCGCGGAGCTGATTATGAAGGAAATCGGCGCTTCGGCCGAGGACCGGTGCGTGGTGGCGCCCGCGCGCAAAGCCGCGGTAGAGGCCGAGGAATCCGGCAGGGGCGACGGCGGCATCTTCTGCGGCGCGGCCATTGAGTTGCCGGACGGAACCATTGTCACAGGCAAAAACTCGCCTCTCATGCACGCCGCATCCAGCCTTGTCATGAACGCCATCAAAACACTGGCGGGCATCCCGGACCAGATTCATTTGCTCACACCCGTGATCATCGATTCCATTACCAATCTCAAGCGCGACATTATGCAAAAGCGGTCCGTGAGCCTCAACCTCGAGGAAACCCTTATCGCTCTCTCCATTTCAGCCACGGCCAACACCGCGGCCCTGGCCGCCATGGAGCAACTGAAAATGCTCAGCGGCTGCGATATCCATATGACGCACATGCCAAGCCGCGGCGATGAAGCCGGCCTGCGCCGCCTGGGCGTGCATATGACCAGCGACCCTCAGTTCGCCACGAATAGCCTGTTTGCAGGGTGAGCCGGCTCTTGTGTTTTCCGTATAGGGATGGCAGGCCGTTCCAGGATCACGGCGTGGCTCATGCGGATGCGCGGCCGGGCGGCGATGGAAAATCCCGCATGCCTGGCTGCTTCCAGTTCGGCGCGGAACTGTTCGGGAGACACGTGGAAACGGGGTTCGGCGACAAGGAGCCGCGCGCCGGGTTTGAGCAGTCCGAACAGCTCTCGCAAAAACGTTTTCGCGTCCGGGGTTTCGTGCAGCATCCAGAATGCATTGGCAAAGTCGTACCGGCCTTCCACGCCCAGCCCGGTTTCGCCGCATTTGTGGATATACACAACATCGAAAAGGTCCTGTTTGCGCGCGCGCCGTTCGAGTTCATCAAGGGCCGCCTGCTGAATGTCCGCGGCAACGATGAGTCCGGTTTCGCCCACAAGCCGCGCCATGCCAAGGGCATTGAAGCCCGCCCCGCATCCAACGTCCAGCACGCGCATGCCTGGCTTCACGTACGGCCCGTAGATTGTTGCGCGGTTGAACAGCAGCGGCCTCAGGGTGCCGTCCAGGTACCACTTGTAGCTTTGTTCGTGGATGTGCCGCCCTGTGTTCTGGTCCACAATGCGCATGCCCCAGAATGATTTTTTCCCCGATAAGCGGGTTTGCTGTGTTTGTGCGGCCATGGTCTATAACCACCTTTAACAAGTTTAGCTGCTAAACACTATAATCAAAAAAAAATTCACTGTTTAACCCCATGATCGCCGCTGTGTATGTGCCGGTCCACCATGGTTTCCATGAGGCGGAAAAAATTCTCAAGAATCAGCAATCCGGTATCCGGCAGGTTGATGAGGAAGTCGAGAACTTCCTTGTCCCGCTCCTCGTGATTGGCCTCGTGTGCGTAGTATACGGCTTTGCCCCTGGTGGTGAGGGTGATGAGAACGCGGGACGTGTTGTCCGGGTCCTGGTCCTTGTTTACAAGGCCTTTCTTCTCAAGCTTGGAAACTGTCTGCGACACCGCGCCTTTGGTGATGCCCACCAGATCCGCCAGTTGCGTGACGGTGATCCCGTTTCTGTTGCCCACTGTGAGAATCATGTGAATCTCGGCCGGGTACAAGGTTTCATTCAAAGCTTCAAAATAGTGCGGCCTGTTCAATTCCGCCTGGAATTTGTTGGTCACGCGCAGCAGGGTTTCAATCAGATTCATAAGCCGCAGGCGCTTGGCGTCTTGTTTCATACAATTTAGTGTATAGCAGCTAAACGCTTGAGTCAAGGGGGCTAAGGAAAAATTTCGTTACACCGGCCACATGGCGCCCACGGCCATGAGGATGTATGCGATGATCACGAGGATTTGAAATGCGGGGCCGCCGGCATTGCCGAGCGTGAATGCGCCGGGCGCCAGGGGTTTTTCCCTGCGGCATGCGCGCAGTGTGGGCACCACGAGCACGGCCAGCATGACCCCGAGCGCGCCCGCGGTGATTTCCAGGAAACCAAGGAACCCGGCCACGCCGGTCACAGCCAGCACCAGCGAGGGCAGGGTGGACACGAGCCACGCAGGGCGGTAGGCCCACCCCAGGCGCTCCTGCAGGATAACCGCCATGGCGTAGGATACGCTCCAGTAACTGGTGAGCATGGCCAGCACCCCGAACAGGGCGCCCAGCCACAGGGCCCACGGGCCCACGGCCTGGCCGATGCCCTTGAGCGCCACCTGATCCACATCGGGGCACGCCAGCATGGCGGTCACGGACAGCACCAGCACGAACGTGAAATTGATGCCGATGCCAAGCAGCACCGCGCGCGGAATGAGCCTGGGATTATGCGCCAGGCCCTGCACGCTCTGAGGCACGGCCCAGAAGCATGCGAAGCTGAACATGATCATGCCGAACAGGGCCAGGGCCTGGGGCGCGCCGCCCGCGAACAGGGGAACCGGCGCTGTTTTTTTGAAAAGCACGGCGGCCAGGAGCACGCACAGCAGGATGCCGATGCCGGCCACGCCCGCGGTCTCGCTCATGCCGATGGTTTTGAGCCCGAAAAACACCACGCCCGCGGCCAGGGCGTACATGGCGGCCTGCCCGGCCCACGGCGGCAGGCCCGAGAGCTTGCAGATGAGGTCCCCGCCCCCGGCAATGTACGCGGCCAGGTTGGTGGTGAGCCCGGCCACGAGCAGGGCGAAAAACGCCCACGTGAGCGCCGGGCCCGCGGGCCCGCGGAATACGTAGGTGTCAAACAGTTCCACAAGCTGGCGTCCGCGTCCGTCGCGCACCACGATCTCCACAATCATCAGATGCAGCACGGCGCTGGCCCCGTATGCTGTAACCAGCAGCAGCAGCAGGGGCGCGAGCCCGTTCAGGGACGCCAGGTACGGCACGGCCATGATGGCGCCGCCCACGCCGATGCCCGCCACAAGGCATGCGGCCTGCATGAGAGTGAGTTGTTTGCCCGGCGCGGTCATGGCAGATACTTTAACACAATACCGGGAATTAAAAATAGGGGCGGGGGCAAAGGCAAAAAGCCTGCTGTGCCTATGCGCGCCTGATTCAACTGCGGGATTTACGCTTGACGGGGCCGCGGATTCCGATAGGATTTAGTGGCGCGCGGCCAGCCGCGCTGACAATCATTGAAAAGGGAATGGACTCGTGTTTGATTTCAAAATAATTCACAGCACTGTTTCCGGCAAGATCGGACCTGAGCAGGGTTTGAACAAGATTAAAAGCGAAGTGTCTGACGCCCTGGGTGCGGATGCCGATGTATTGGAGACCTGCGGGGACCGCCGCGAGTTGGATAATGTGGTGAAGCGGATCATTGAATCCGCCACGCCGCGCCTGGCCGTGAGCGGGGGAGACGGATTCTCGCGCCTGTTTTACAACGCGTTCTTCCAGATGCGCGACAAGCTGCAGAAGCACGACTATACGCCGCATTTTTTGTTTCTGGCCGGGGGCACGGGCAATGCGATTTCCTGTTTCACAAATTTTCGCGATAACGTGGAAGCTTTGAAATGTTTCGCACAGCGCGAGTACCGCATTCAGCCCCTGCACCTGCTTGAGGTGGACCTTGGCGGGCACATGGAACTGGTGCATAACGTAAGTTTTGGCGGCGACGGCGCCGTGCTGCTCAATTACAATGCCCAGAAGCTCAAGGGCCTGTGGGGATATATCCTGGCTGTTCTTAAATATGGAATCCATCAGAAATACATCAACCCGTTCTCGCGCACCAGCGGAAATTTTGTGGTGGATATCGAGGACAACGACGGGCATGTGCGCCGCGGCAGTTACGAGGGCGGGGGCGCGGCCGTGGTTCCGTATGTGGGTTACAAATTCAAACCCTATCCCCTGGGTGAAAAAGGGTTGGGGCACATGCGGTTCGTGAATTTTGCCCTGTGGCTCATGCCCACAATTTTCCGGTTCACCAACATGCTGTTCCCGCGCGGCCCCAAGTGGCTGGTGTTTGAAAAAGCCCTGGACGCACCCAATGTATTGAAATTCAAGTTCCTCAAGCCGGTGCATGTGCAGGTATGCGGCGACTACCGCGACATGCATGAGTCCGCGCAAGTGAGTTATTTGAAGAACAAGACACTGGATTTTGTGCGCAGGAAGTAGCGCGCAGCCAGGGCCTTATGCGTGGTCGGCGGCGCAGCAAAATTTCCCAAACCATTCGGCGGGCGAACCTCGGCGCAAAACCTGCCGCCGGTTTGTGCGCGATTTATTTTATAAGGCGCAGTGCGTCCCCGTGAAAACCACAGGCAAAGCCGGTGGCCGCTCGGCAGCAATGATTTTGTCACCAGGCTTGAGCAATATCCGGGCCGAGCACTTGCACCACAAAAACCGGAACTCAAAAGGACAGATAATTGCGTATGTCCCCAGATCAAGACGACGCCACCGCCACATGCAGAAAATCCCAAAGCAAGAATCATGCATGTCATGAGCACTGCCACAAGTCTTACCCTGTTGTGACCACAGCCTGAACCCATGCAGAATCTGTTCTTTATCTCAATTATACCCGGAGCAGCAGCAGCAGCATCATCATTAACAACTGAATTGTACCACATTCCTTCCCATTTCAGCAATTCGTCGAATTTCCGTATGATACCCCTGTATGCCCTTATGTTGAGGTATTGATATGTACTGAGTATGTACTGGCGGGTGGAGGGCTGTGCGGCTGTACAGCCTCAATTCAAAGCATTAATTGCCATAGGCATGACAAATTTGTGGAATGAACGTTAGAATCTGCATAATGAATGATAAGATTAAATCGACAAATAACACAAGTTCAAAAAGGATGCAACCGCTTTGGTTTATTGTTCCCGAGCTGGTGGTGTCCTTTGTTTTTATTTACATTTCCGTTTATTACAACTGGCCCCAACATGATATCATCCGTTACGTAATTCTGGTCCCGATATTCCAGGCAGGGGTATATTTCGGACTCGTCGGCGGAATTCTTGCAAGCGTCATATCCGTTCTTTTATTTCTGCCGTTGATACCGGTCGATCCGTTAATTCGCACCATGTCATACGGCGTCCCCATGATTATTGTCATGCTTCTGTTCATGATTTTCTTCGGCGTCTATATCGGCGTTACCCTGGGCAACGATTACAAGACACAGAACTACATTGACGGCCTTTCTCTCGCAATCATGAATATCGCGCGCGCGGTGGAGAATCGAGATGTAATAATCAGGCTTGCCTGTGAATCCGTCGCCATGGTAGATGCAATGTACGCGGCTGTTTTTATTGATGACGGATCCAGGGAAGACAGTGGCGGCGAGATCCTGATAATTGATGCGCACAACAAGGAACCCCGATCACTGAAAAGCATTCCAGGAGACAACGCCCTGGTCCGCTCGTCGCGAGAGGGACTGGCGATAGTATCGAACTCTGTCTCGGGGGATTCGCGTCTTCAGTCCCTGCCCGGCGGAGAATTGCTTAAAACAGCTGCGGTCATTCCCATCGATATCAAAGGCCGCTCGTTAGGCTCGCTGCTTGTATGCAACAAGAAGAATGGCGATTCCTTTACGGAACACGATTATGCCGTTCTGAAAATGCTTGCGGAGACGACAGCCGGAACTTTGCATAACATCGAGCAGGAAAGAGAGCGGCAGGAAGAAAAACTCCGCGAAGAGCAGATGAAGGAATTGTTTTCACGATATGTATCAACGTCCGTTGCAGACTTCGTTCTTAAAAACCCCGAAATGATGAAAGGTCACTGGCAGGAAGTAACGGTTCTGGTGTCCGACGTGCGGGATTTCACAAGAATATCGGCGACACTGTCTTCAAAGGAGATCGTGCGTCATCTCAACGAATACTTCACCCGCATGGTGGATGTGATCCTCGATCACAAAGGAACGATTGATAAATTTGTGGGCGATTGCATTATCGCCTATTGGGGCGCGCCGATGCCCGATCCGGAACACCCCCTCAACGCCGCGCGGGCCGCCGTAGCCATGTCAGGAGCACTGGACCTGATGAACGTCGCATGGCAGGCAGAAAACCGCCCGCAGTTCAAATCAGGCATCGCTCTGCATACCTGCAGTGTGCTCATCGGCAATATCGGCGACGAGCGAAAAAAAAATTTCACGATCATGGGAGAGGAAGTCGAAAAAGCCATTCAGATTGAATCCATGACGAAAAGCCTGAACGCCGGGATCATTATCACCGATGCAACCTATAAGGCCATCGCCGGTAACATTGGCTGTGAACTGATATCCGGGGAAGGCGCGGCCGGAATGCAGAACCTGTACAAAATACAGACTGGACAATGTTGATGCTGTTAAATTACAGGGCGACCGAATCGTTTTATGAAGGTTTTCAACGGACCAACCTTTTCGCAGACAAAAACATACGCATTTCTGCATTGATCTTCTTCCTCGCCGGGCTGATTGACATCCTGTTCAAATTCATTCTATCGTCCGGTTTCAAATCAGAAGTCGGATCCATGTTTATATTGATTTTGATTCTCTTCCCCATGTCCACGAGACTCATTGGCGGAATATCGCTAAAATCGTGGAAGCTTTATGCCGGATTCGGGGTCTTTTTCCTTTTCGGGTTGGTCCCGGCGTTAATGGGCTTTCCGGTCTATCTGGTTTTCATGCTCCCTGCGATTTGCTTTCTGGTTCTTCTTTTTCGTGCAGAACCCGGAATTCTTCGCTCTTTTGGTTATATGGGGATGCCGCTTGGCCTGCGCGAAATTATTGTTGCACTGATATCATTTAGTATCTTTGCTCTCTTCACCTATTTAGCCACAGTAAATGTGACAAAATCAAAATTCATTCTCCACCCTTTCGAATCATATCTGATGCAATTTCTTGTCGTATTCCCGGAATATCTTGTAGCATGGGGCATCTTATACGGAGTTTTGATGAAACGCCTGTTGGAATTGAAATTTGAACCGCTGGTTCCAATCATATTCAACATTGTTTTCACTGTTGTCTGGTGGGTTTCCACTGCGGTCAATGTTGAAGATCCAGGTATGATGTTTGCCGGGATATTCACGTGGGCCATCGCCGTGCATTTGATTTCTGGGATGGCCTATTATTTCACGAAATCGACAAGGCCGATATTATTCGCGTGGACACTGAACTACATTGTTTTTGTCGCATCATCTGTGACGTGAGGGCATAAAGCCATGAGTACCGGGAAAGTTGATATTTCTTCCGAGATCGCCGCACTGAAGTTCAACACAGAACGTTTTGACGTGTGGGGAAAAACCAACCTGTTCCGGGAACCGATTTTTTTGCAGTCTATTCTCATTATTTCATTTTATGGAATCGGAAATGCTATTGTTCAGGTACTATTCAAACGGGACCTGATATCAATTCCGATTAAGGAGGCTCTATATCCTTTTCTCTATCTCTTTCCGATAATTGGAAGTCTGTACATTATCGGTGGATTCAGCATTCGCCGCGCCAACCTCATTGTCCTTTATATGTCTCTATATTCTCTATACGATTATGCGATCAACAAATATCTCCACGGCATCCATTCAATTGTCGGAATATTTGAATTTATTCCCGGCTTTTGCCTAATAGTCTGTTGGATAGTGTCTCAGCCGAAACTTATGGGCAAGGTCGGTCTGAGAAAATCCAACTCTCTATCGGATTTCCTGTATGCGTCCATTTTGATCCTTACTATCGCGGCTTATGCGATACACATTTTTATCGTTTACGGCTTCAAATTGGAGTTCAGACCGGTCGAAATGACCGACTTTTTCTTAGGCAACTTCATATCCTGCGTGTTCGTTACCAGCTATTGTTATGGCGTGTGGAACCTGCTTAAAGCGCGGGGCGCAAACACATTTCAGAGTATCCTTGCGCTTCTGACGCTTTTCACCATTATCGGCGCTCCGGTTATGATCTCTTTTGCGGTTATTGGGGTGGCGCGCCCATTCATAACGGTGGCCGGGATCGTCATGAACTCGTTGCTTACGGTGTCCGTAATGCACTTTTCATTCAGCGCTTTGAAGAATTCATTGGCGGCGACATTTCTGTTGTCGATGGTCATGCTGCTTTTGAAGACGGCCGGGGTTTATTAAAACCAGCAACTGCACTGGATAAGACTTAAGATGAAAAACACAAATAAAATACTTTTCATCGTTGTCTCCAGCGTGCTCTGCCTCTTTATATCAATGAGCGCACATTATTGGGACATGCCGTTGTGCGTGTGGACGAGCCCTCTGGTTGCGATTCCTGTCGTCTATGCGGGCATCCATTTCCGACGCGCTGGTTCCGCCACCACTGCTTTTCTTCTATTAGTAATTCAAGTGCCTGTGATACTCATATACGCTTCGCGGCATCTTGACGGAGGAACGAAGTATTTCACATCTATAGTGTTGACTTTGATCGTTGCGATATACGTGGGACACAGGCAGCGGAAAAGCCGCGATAATTTCCAGCATCTTAATAAAATTCACGACACAGTCAGGCGCATACAGCAAATCGTCGATCCGAAACTCCTGCTGGCGGAACTTGAGAACCAGTTTATGGAAATAGGGAATACCGATTCTGTAGAAATCTGTTTGCTGGACCCAGACGGCATTCTGAAAGAATACAAAACCGACGAAGAAGTCTCTCCGGCGGACCACGTTTATTACAGAATTCTTGCGAACAGGGATTTTGTCGTGAGTAACAACGTTTCAAACGACAAGCGTTTCGATTATGCGGGCGGGACGAATGAAAACCATGCGGTGGAACAGTTTGCGATATTTCCTATTGAGTTTGGGGGCGCGGCAAGGGGCATCATATCCGTCGTAAACTCAAAAGAAGAGAATCTTAGCAAAGAGAAGGTGTTATTTCTCACAACGTATAAAAAATCCATCGAAAATGCCCTGGAAGTTATCGAGAAACGTGAGGCCAAAATTCAGCACGAGATACAGAACAAACGGATAAGAGACACATTTTCATCCTATGTATCCAGAAGTATCGCAGAAGAGATATTGAAGAACCCCGACAAGCTTGAACTCGGAGGGAAAAGCCAGGACGTCACTGTGATGTTCACCGAGATCGTGAATTTCAAGGAGCTGCAGAGATCCGTGGCTCCAACTGAACTGTTCGCTTCCCTGAATGAATTTTTCACAATCGCCATCGACATCATATTTGAATACGACGGGACACTGGACAAGTTTATCGGGGACAATGTCATGGCTTTCTGGGGCGCGCCTCTTCCCATGCCAGATTGTGAAATGGGAGCAGTTAAATGCGCGATGCGTCTGAACCAGAAGGTGAACGATCTTAATGCGCGATGGAGACAGGCCGGCAAACAGGAGTTCAAATTCTCGATAGGAATCAATTCAGGAGAAGTGGTTGCGGGCAATATTGGAAGCATCCGCCGTATGGAATATACGATCATTGGAGACACGGTTAATACAGCCTCACGAATAAAATCGCTCTCGAAATCAAAATGCATTCCGATTCTGATAGGAGAATCGACATTCCAGAAAGTCAAAGATCGCGTTCAAGTTGCTGAAAAATATCAGGCAACTGTCAAAGGGAAAGTTGAAGCAATATCAGTTTATAGCCTGTCCGTTTGATTTATGTACAGTTTTCCATCCTCGTTTTAACTCAATTTCACCATCCGGCAATTATATAATATTTCGTGCCTGAACGAAAACTCCAACGCACCGCGTAACGATTGAAATAAATCATAAAAAGGAAGTTTAGTAAAAGCCGGCAAAAATGCGAGGAAACAACAGGGGGGCGGGGTCAAATTCTTAGCGACAGGCGCGCCATTTCCTTTTTGTTCAGTGGTGCGCCAAGGGCTTTCAGGAGTTGTTTTTGAAACGATGTGAGCGGGTTCAGCTGCGTGATTGTTTGTTCCCCGATTTTCAGTACGCCAATCTTCACGCCCGCAAGGGTTTTCCAGATTTCGCGCAGGCTGTTTCCGTCGCACTGGCGCGTGTCGGGGTCTCTTTTCAGGAATTCAAACAGCCGGCGGCGGGCCTCCCATGTTACCAGGTAGGCGAGCATGCACATAAAAACATGGCCTTTGACGCGGTCGGCGTTCCAGTGGCGGATGGGGCGCACGAACAGGTCGGCGGTTTTCATTGAGCGGAACGCTTTTTCCACTTGTTGCAGGGATTTGTATCGGGCGACGACTTCGGCGGTTTGCATGGCGTCGGGGGCGATGTTGCTTGTGATCACGCAGCAGCCGTCGAGCCTGCTGTAGCGCTCGATCTGCTCTTGGTTTTGCCGCCATGAAAATTGTCCTTCGCCTGCTTCGACTGTGAAGAATCGCTCCATGCCCCATCGGTTGATCCAGCGCCACAGACGCTTTTCTATTTTCTCTTTTTTCTTCAGCCGCCCGGCGCGCACGTTGGCCTCGATGCTCTCGAGTTTCTCTTCCGTCTTTTCGATCAGCCGCAGCCGCACGGCGGCGTCGCGTTCGCGCCGCAGGGGGTTGTGACACAGGATGTGGCGGGCGTTCCCCTCGCGCACTTCGACCAGATTGCGCTCGTCGAACAGTTCTATCTGTATCGGATGTGTTTCGTCTTCCACCATTTCCATCATGTCTGAGCGCTTGATGGCCGTGATGTATCTTGCCCACTCGTAGTTCTTGCCGCCCAGTTCCTCGATGCGCTTGCTGGTGATCATTCCCCGGTCGCCGACGAACACGATTTCTCTCACGCCGAACTTCTCGCGCAGCGCCCTCACCTGCGACAGCGCCACGCTCTGGTCCGCCGTGTTGCCCTCGAACACCTGCGCTGCCACGGGCCTTCCCCGCGCGTCGCACAGCAGACCGATCACAATCTGCATTTTGCCTTTTTTTCCGTCGCGGTTGTAGCCGAAGGCGGCGAGCGGACAGCGTGTTCCCTCGAAATAGCTTGATGTGATGTCATAGAGGAATACCCGCTCGCCGACGCCGGGAAACAGCGCCTTCTCGATTGCGGGCTGGTTTGCCAGCAGCGATTCGAGCGCCTCATACCAGTCGTTCAGCGCGCCGGTCGCCGGGTTGCCCAGAATGCGCGCCAACGGGCCGCCCTCGAAGTCGTCGCGCAACGCCCGCTTCGAGAAGGGCAATGGATTGGCGACCCGGTCGGCAATCATCGCGGCGATGGAGTGCCGGTGCTGCCTGGGCAGAAGATCGAGCAGATCCACGATCCCGAGCTGCTCCATGAGCCGCCACACACTCCACACATGTCCGAAATCAAGGGCGCCATCGAAATGCACATCGGCCGCCGAAACAGCATCGGCGCCGGTGTCGCCATTGCGCAGCGCGACATCTATCGCGCGCACCACATGCTCGGGCAGCGCGGTCAAATTCATAATCGTGCGCGTGCGGGGTTTACCCTCCTCGTTCCTGTAGGACTGCACAATGAAGGGATAACGATAAGTTTTATTCTCGTGAGGTCTGGGAATGTAGGCCACGCGCATCTTCATTACTACAATATAAGCGTTAATTGTGCCATTGTCAATAGGTGATAAAAAATATTAATGTTAATATATTCATAGCTACATATTCGAGCCGTTTTAAAGCCCAATCCGCTTATCTACTGGCCTTTTTACGCATTCATCCCTGATTTTGGGGTAACCTTCCGTATAAACAGAAAAGGAAACCGCGGAGACACAGAGGCGCGGAGAAGATTTTACCTGGCGCGGCAGCGCCGCACCATTATCCGGTTCATCCTGTCCAAATCGTTTCAAACCTCTCCCCATAAATGAGGCAAATACCCGACCCGTTTTTGGTCGGGAATTTGCCCGCCAAAAATTTCTTGGAGGGAATCTCAAGGGGAACTTTTCAAAGTTTCCCTTGAGCCGTCGGAGACTCTTTTCTTTTTCCTTTTCCTTTTCCTTTGCCCTTGCCTTAGCATTTCCTCATCCACGGCCTAACGCCGGGGAGGCGGGGACACGGATTCACGAATTGTCGAAAAGCTACGTCGAAGTTGTAACGGCGTGCGGCGCTGCAAAAATTCTGCGGCCCGCCCGTCTCATCAAGGGTATTACTTCGGCGCTGTGCCTGCGGGTGCGCCTCACTGGCAGTTTTACGCGTCATCACCCGCGCACTTTATTACGCCCGGACGTACACAGCGGCCCAGCCGCATTACAGGCCGGCGTGAGGCCCATCTCCTTCCCGAAAAAAAACACAAATCGGGGGTTTTGTAAAACCCCGGCGCCCAGGCCCGCCGGGTGAAGCCATGCGGAAGGAGATCGCATCGAATTGGCCGGGGGCAAAACAGATTCAGCGTGCGCCGCGGCTGGCGCACTTTGGACGCGTTTAAATGCCGCAGAAGAACCGCGCACCGGAATCCCCGGCGTAGCGGCCGTATCCCCGCCTCCCCCGCGCGCCCGGAGATGTCCGGGACTTGTGGCGTGGATGAGGCAATAAATATATGAGAAGCGCCATGTGGCGCAGAAATGTAAAAAAGAGAAAAAGCAAAGGCAAAGGATTAACGCAGAGGCGCGCAGAGTCGCGCGGAGGACACAGGGTAAAGACTGTTCTGAGAATGGGCCGACAAGCGGCCTATAATGCAAAACGCTTTTCCTCAGCGACCCTCTGCGGTACTCCGCGTACCTCTGCGTCAATCTTTTCATCATCTGTCTTTATCCTTTCCTCGTGCTTTATTTCGGGCTCTTGTAATGCGTAAAACAAAGGCAAAGGATTAACGCAGAGGCGCGCAGAGTCGCGCGGAGGACACAGGGTAAAGACTGTTTTATGAATGGGCCGACAAGCGGCCCATAATGCAAAACGCTTTTCCTCAGCGACCCTCTGCGGTACTCCGCGTACCTCTGCGTCAATCTTTTCATCATCTGTCTTTATCCTTTCCTCGTGCAATATTTCGGGCTCTTGTAAGACGTAAAACCAAGGCAAAGAATTAACGCAGAGGAGCGCAGAGGCGCGCGGAGGACACAGGGTAAAGACTGTTTTATGAATGGGCCGGCAGGCGGTCCATAAAATGAAACGCTTTTCCTCAGCGACCCTCTGCGGTACTCCGCGCACCTCTGCGTCAATCTTTTCATCATCTGTCTTTATCCTTTACTCGTGCAATATTTCAGGCTCTGATAAGACGTAAAACCAAGGCAAAGAATTAACGCAGAGGAGCGCAGAGGCGCGCTGAGGACACAGGGTAAAGACTGTTTTATGAATGGGCCGACAAGCGGCCCATAATGCAAAACGCTTTTCCTCAGCGACCCTCTGCGGTACTCAGCGTACCTCTGCGTCAATCTTGTCATCATTTGCCTTTATCCTTTGCTTTTGTCCTGGTTCCTGCTTTTGTTTGTGGGGTATAAAAAAATGAGACACTAAAAAGCGGACATGGCGCGGCGCGCGAATTGGCTAAAAATCGTGAAAATCCGCATAAATAAAGGGAGAAATAATTTCAGAAAAATTTGCCGCCTACGCAAAAAAGGGGTGTGCAAATCGTATTTTTGATTTCAATAATGAGACACTTTTTCAGGGTATATATATTGGGGAGATTTTATTTAAAGTGAAGCAAAGCAAAGGACACCGCGGAGACGCGGAAACGCGGAGTAGTCTTTTCCGGGCGCGGCAGCGCCCCACATCCTGCCTAACCTGCCCATCCTGTTAGGAACAACAATCCTCAGCAGCACCCAACTCCCTGCCGCCACATACCCAAACAGGACACCGCGGAGGCGCGGAAACGCGGAGACGTCTTTTCAGGGCGCGGCGTATGCCGCGCCTTATCCTGTCCATCCTGCCCATCCTGTTAAGAACAGCCCCCCGTTCTATGCACCCAGCCCCCTGCAAATCCCCGCCTTGCCCCGGGAGCGCGGGCGTCCCGCCCGCACCGCACAGCACTGCGCCTCGTGCAACAAATTTGCGGGCATGATGCCCGCACCTCGCGCATCCTCAAAATAAAAATCAAAATAGTAATGCTGAAAAGCAAAGCACTGTGGTAAAATGCAAACATTGGAAAAACAGGGTTGGTAAAATATGAGGACAAAAATGCAGCGAAACACAGGGACTGGCAACGCGTTCCTCAGCGCGCCTGTCCCCTGTTTTCGCGGTCGCGAATCGCGCAACAAACGGCAGCGGTCCCTTATTTCAAGGCGCACAAATAACGGTGACTGTCCCTGTTATCCTCTGTTTTCGGGGCCGCGAGGCGCATAACAAACGGCGGCTGGCACAAATCTTAAAATTGTAAGAAGAGCAAGATTATGCAACCTACCAATTCACTAGTCTATCTTGATTTAGGCGGCGCACTAGCCGCTTTCGGGTTGATTTTTGCTGTGTATCAGCTTCGCAAACCTGAATGGGATCTTATTTTACGAATAAGGCATCGATGGCAAAGGAATTTCTTTTGGATTCTTGGTTCAATGGGTCTATTGTTAACACTTGTAGGAGTTCTTATTTCTGAATGTTCTTTTAACTGCTTCCCTTTCCCCTTAGATAATCCGTTGACTTACGAGATTTCTGCGTATGTTTTTTTTATCGCTTCTCCCTTATCCTTGTTGTATTTTTCTACAAGGCCAAAAGGCTTGTTTGAAGAAAAAACGGCTGAGAACTTTTATTTGGTAATGGTTCAAGAGATTTCAAAAACTACCGATGCCAGTACAAACGCTGCTTTAGAGGTACTTCTTAACAATTTTGACAATATCTGTGCAGCAGCGCAGTGCGGCAATAATCAACCCAAAACAAGTCAATACGCGCGGGAAATTCTTGATGTAATACTTAGCGACAAAACTGTTGTAAAGATTTTGACAACAAAAAGACTAGATGCACTCCAGTTTGTTCTTTTGTCTGTTGAGAAACACAAAATAAACAGACACATATGCAGTATTGGAATACCCAAAATTGTTCAAAATTTATTTTACGATAAAGATTCGTTTTTATATAACCACTTAGAACAAGGCGGACTCGCTCTTTCTTATTCCATCTACGACAGCATTTTTGATTCACCAGTGATTTTGAGTAATTATGACTTATTTGAATATCCGACCTTAGATTTTAAAATGAGAAAAACTCTCGATGTATCAGGCATTGAGGTTTTTATTGAAGCGCTTTCACGAGCAATTATCACATATTTGAAAACAGGTGATGTCAACCCACGGTATATAAATAATGGATTATATTATCTTAGCAATATTTTTGGTGATTTATGCCATCGAATAGCTACGGAGGAGAAACAAGGTGTTAACGTCCAATATAGCATGAAAGATGAGTTTTGGGCGTTGCATGTAATCGCCCATTTTTTGGGGCATAATTATGTTTTTTTAGCATATCGAGAGGAACTAAACCAATTAGTGGTCGAGAAAGAGAAATCAACTCTAAAAGCTGATTTCAATTCAGAAATAACAATAAATGCGGGTGTCGCAGCCGCTTTGTATAAAGCATTTGAACAGCTTTCATATCTCGAAAAATCAACTGACACATATCAGTATGTTTTAGATTTAATACATGGAATGGTTCATGTATACGAATATAAAGTGGGTTATCGCGAACCGTTTGAAAAAAGAATGTGGGAACAAATTGCCACGAACGTAATTAAACGGCACTATCCTGCAGCGCTGAGGACATATCTTAAATTTATCGGATATCATGCTGCTTGCGGAGAAAAACCTCGTGAGGGGTGGTTAGCCGGCCAAGTAGAACGGATGACAAGGTTGCTTTATGTAGATCTGAAACCGTTGCTTGAAAAAGACGCAAAAATGATTAATAAGGAAAAGATGGAAGATGCGCTTCTTCCAATGTTCATAAAGTATCAAGATGGAATCTATACATATACATTTGGATTTGGCGAAGGTGAGGAGAGAGAAATACCCGCTCCGCAAGAAGGTTCTTCCTCGGCATTGGAGGGCATTAATTTTGATGATTTATACCTTGTTTAATCTCATAAGTACAAAATACAGGGACAGATACCATAAAAAATCAAGAAATGTGCTTATGAAAAATGATATTATATAGGAATTACGCTATCTGTCCCTGTAATTCCATTCTAGATATATTTTGTGGAGGAAAAAAATCCTGTGTTCAAAGTGAAGATATTTTGAATGTTCAATTAATGATGTCGAATGCTAGGGATAGAACTAGAAATGCATCGCCTTTATCGGACGTGGGTTTGGACTATCTTTTCAAAGGTGAATACGACAGAAATCATCCTGAGAAATGGAATTGCCTTGATGCAGGAGCGGAGTGTAATTAATGAATAAAATAGTTAAATCAATTAATATGTTACTAATATGGTCAACAATAATAGTTTTGTCAATAATAATAGTGAGATTTTATAATCTATCAAAAAAAATAGGGACGCTTACCGTTTTATGCGCCTTTTCGCCCCTTTGTCGGCATGTCACGTTGTGTTCATTGCTGTTATACTGAATGCATTATATCACATTAAAAAATAACTGTTGAGTGAATTTATTTAAATGGTAAGCGTCCCTATTTTTTTCGGAAAGGTGCCTATCTGAACGGTATTGCAACTAAAAATCATTTCAATTCCGTAATTGTCCCATTAACGCTCCATACCCAACGATTGCCGTTTTCATCATCAAAGTAAATTTTGCTGAAACCCTGTTCCCTAATATCATGTTCAAACTTTGTATCGCTCATTAGCTGATAAACTAATGGTCGAGACATCAATACATATTTAAGAAGTAGTATCTCACTGTAATCCCCGTATACGCTCACATAAATGTCGAATCCTTCCAATAGCAGCTTCTTTTCGAGACTTTTTGCATAATACTTTCTGCTCTCAATCGTGTTCTCTAATTTGTTTATATGTTTTTCCATTAATATCTTAGTTCTTTTTTCGATTTCTTCATTTTCGATTTGCGCTCGTTTCGATTTAAGTTTGGATTTTAAAATGGAAGTGTTCTGTATTCCTATTTTATCTGCATTGCTTAAGCAAATGGCTGCTCTGTCTACATTGCCTTTGTCAATCATTTCAGCAATTTGATTGTCCAATTTTTGAAAATAATCACTATTTATAACATTATTGATTTCCTTTATTTCATGTATATTTTGCAAAGACTCTTTGTTGATTAGCCCAATCGCAACACAAATTTGATTTTCATTTAAGCTTGCTTTTGCTTCTCTCACAATGGCGTTAATGCTCTCCGCTTTTTTCTTTTGCGCCAAATTGTAATACTTGGTGTCTTTGTCAATCAATTGAAATTGATCGTATGCAGCGATGAAAGATTTTGATTTGTAAAGCTCATTTCCCGATTGATAACGACTGAAATTTTGTTTGATATGCTCAATTTCTGCTATTTTATCTTTTATTAGCACTTGTGACTCCTTGTCGTTTGATTGATTTGACTTACGCTCCAAAAGGGATATTGCATCGTCATATTTCTCGATTTGGATAAGCGCATTAACTTTTTCATATGTGGACTTCATACTGTTGTGCTCATTCGGCGTTATTCTGCATCCAGCGATTAATATATTTATAAACATCATGCATACCAGTATGAATTTTCCGATATTTCCCATATCGATTCCCTTTCTGATTTATTAACCGACATTCCCCATATCAAATATTTCCTGACTCCAAAAAAATAGGGACGCTTACCGTTTTATGAGCCTTTTCGCCCCTTTGTCGGCATGTCACGTTGTGTTCATTGCTGTTATACTGAATGCATTATATCACATTAAAAAATAACTGTTGAGTGAATTTATTTAAATGGTAAGCGTCCCTATTTTTAGCTTAAGTGAACAGTATTGGTGCCTGTCCCTAGTTTGTCCAAACAATGAATCGCAGATATATTTCTCTGACTATAATTACGACAAGTAAAATCCTTGCAAGAATGCTTAACGGAGAGTGTTTAACTTTTTCATTGGATACTGTTAACTCAAGGGATTTCTGGTTCAATAAAGACTCGTCGAAAGTAATGCCAAATTGATGTTGTTTCTCATCAGTCGTATTAATGCGAAGAACCATTCCTTTAGTCAAGAAGCTATTGAAGAGAATTATTTCTGCTTGCTTTACATCTTTCAGGCTAATTCTCAGATTTCCATGAATAATTGCTTGCTTTGTAAGTAATAATACTGCTCGTCTTGCTGTAACCCATTTCACGCTTCTTTCAACATCTGAACTTATTTCGTATATGACGCCTTTTGCTGCGCCAGCAAACACGATGTCGTCACCTGGATTCTTCTTTGCATAAGCACTGACTGTTCCGTTCACTTTGTATATCAAATTAACAATAAATCGAGCAATTACTGTTAACATGAAGTATCCTCAACAATCCTTCTCATCCGTCTTCGTCCCATTCTCCGCATACTCCTGCGTTATCCACATTTAGCTCTGATATTCCACACCCAAAATCCTACCACATTCCATCCCCGTCAGGCAATCCCCATGCGCCAGCCAATGCCTATATATATTAAATACCATAATCACCCTTGGGAGGTATTGCCAGAAATAGGGGGACACGAAATAGGGGGACATCCATGATAAGTTTTGTCAAGGGAAGAAGGAGACTTCCCACGAAGTGACTCGTAGCGTTAACCCGGCATTGCCCATTACCTCCAGTGAATATGTGAACAGGGGTACAGTGCAACCTGCCTCGCAAAGCAGTATGTCGACGGGGTGAACCCGCGACCAGACATCCATTAGCAAGCATCGGGCCTTGCGGCCTCTGCCGAAGATTGAGTAAGGGTCAACCCGGTGGTCTCGAAACACCATAATGGAGGCATCGCGCGCAAAGTGCGCGCTGGCCCAGTCCCCAAGAAAGCGAGAACCACCGGGGTCGAGGCAGGTTGCAGCCCCTGGATGTTCAGTCAGTAATTTCTCTTTCAATGAATTCCTTTCCCGATTTGTCAACGGCCAGCATGTAGGCCACGAGCTTGCGGGCCACCAGGATGGTGGCTTCGTTTTTGTTGGCGCCGCTGTCGATGGCTTTTTGGCGCACGCGGGCGAGCGCCGGGTTCCACTGCGGGGCGAGCTTGGCGGCTTCGATGAGGATGGTTTGAAGATGCTTGTTGCGCTGTTTGGACAGGGGGCTGCGCCGCGCTTTGCCCGCGGATTCGTCCTGCCCGGAGCACAGGCCGCAGTAGCTGACGGCTTTCTTGATGTTGGCGAAGCGGTGCGGATCGTCCACTTCAAGCGCCCAGGTCAGCGCGGTGATTTGCCCGACGCCTGAGATGGTCATAAGCTTTTCTACCCGCTCGTTCAGCAGCGGGTTGGCTGTGAGCTCGGCGATAATTCGTTTTTGCAGGGCGTCGAAATAGCGGGCGCTTTCGTGGCTGGTGCGGGTGAGCGCCTTGATGCTGTCGGGAATGTAATCAATGTCGTCGAGCAGCGCGTTGAAGTATTTCCTTCCATGAAGTTTTTGTTTGTTGTATTCGGCGCCCATTTCCATGAGAAGGCCCGCGGTTTTGTTTTTCATGCGCACGTGTTCGCGCACGAGCAGGTTGCGGTATCGCAATGCGATGCGCAGCTGCCGGATGTTTTCGCCGGGCATGTAGGCCTCGGGGAACCAGTTGCAGCGAAGCGCGTCTGCGAGTTTTTCGGCGTCGAGGCGGTCGTTCTTTTTCTTGCTCGCGCAGATGGCGCGCAGCATGTAGCTGTGACCCACTTTAAGGTCATCGGCGTGGGGCCGCAGGAAGTCATAAATCCAGCCGGTGAACAGCGTGGCTTCCATGGCTACGGCCCAGGGGCGGGGCAGGCTGTCAGCGAAGCAGTACAGGTCTTTGCGCGTGGCGTTGATGGTTCCGTGGTTCAGCACGGTTCCGTCCGCCTGCTTCACGCAGTAAGCGATGGTTTTTTTGTGGACATCTAACCCTACGTAGTGGTATCCTTTCATGTGAGCCTCCCTGTTGGTTTCTGTGCGGGCCTTCCGGCCTTTTGCAGCAATCCTAACGGATACTGCCGCAGGGAGTCTCCTTTGGTCCTATCCCTCGCTACTTATTCATTCAAACACCATACATATTTCAAATCAATTCAAGAATATGGTGTATTGTGAAACTACTGAGCAGGTATAATCCTATGAACAGACAAAATGATTCGACAGAAATAGGTATGGTGTCCCCCTATTTCCTGTCCCCCTATTTCCATTTCTTCTTGCAACACTGTGGTCTACGATTACGACAACAACGGCAACGTCAAGACTGTGACCGACCCCAAGTTGCTCGTTTATGTCTACGAATACGATGTGCTGAACCGGGTCGGAAAAAAATAGGGACGTCCATGATAAGTTTTGTCAAGGGGAAGAAGGAGACTTACCGTTTTATGCGCCTTTTCGCCCCTTTGTCGGCATGTCACGTTGTGTTCATTGCTGTTATACTGAATGCATTATATCACATTAAAAAATAACTGTTGAGTGAATTTATTTAAATGGACGTCCCTATTTTTTACAGTCCTACCTGGTTTTCAATTTGTCTTCCCTCATTTGATCTGTCTCGATTACTTTGGAAAAATCCGTACAGCCACGTTTGTTGTGTGCCTCGCGACCACGAAAACAGTGGACAGGCACGCTGGGATGCGCGATGCCAGTCCCTGTGTTTCGCTGCATTTTCAATCCCCATATTGTACCGGCCCTGTTTTTGCTTTGATTGTATTCTACCACATCTTGATTGCTTTTTGGCGTTACGCGGTGTGCTTTTTGGGTTTGTGGCGACAAGGAGTTGGGTGCTGCTGAGAATTGTTGTCTCTATATTTCCTCCCCTGTATTTTCCATATTGTTTTATCCAGTTCATGGTATGCCAGCAGCCCCGCATCGGATGTGACCCTGGAGCCGTGGAATTCCGGCTTCAAACTGCCGTTGAAACCCACTTTCAGGCTTTCATCCTTTGATTTTGCCATTTTCATGCCCCTTGAATGTGAAATCTCACTTTATTCATGGGTATTTTTGCCGATTCCTTAAACCATACAAAATTTTGATATGGGGAATGCGGGTTTTTAGCGCTGAATCCGCAAACAGCAACCCGGTCGGAAATTTTCCGGGCCGTGTGCCGCGGGGGCGCGCCATCACATATAATGAAACATGAGAGGCGCTCAAACTCGCACGCGAAACGCCACATGGAGGTGCTCCGCATGGCCAGGTATCTTGTACGGCTCATAGACGGCAGTAATCTGCCGCTGCTGGATGAAAGCCAGGGCGACATCATCGGCATGAAGGATCCGAAAATGCTGTTTGTGCGCAGCATCTCCCAGAAGAAAAATGTGCGCGTACCATGGACCAGTGTGCTCAAGATAGAAGAGTTGCTGGATGAGCCCAAGGCCCAGCCCGCTGAAGGCGGCGCGGGCGATTCGGACGCCGCGTCCTGATCGGCGTATGTTTTTGCTGCTGAATTGCAATCCGTTTAACAACTGAATGGTTGGCGCGTGTCATCGCGCAAGTGTGCGTATCCGTTTTTTGACGCCCGGCGGACGGGCCGTGTTGCGCGTGCGGGAGACGGGGCGGGATTAAATTGATGCAAGCAGTGCGCGGGCGCGGGCCGGGAATGTGCTGTTGAACTGTGCGAACTGCGCGGCTGAGGCGTTTGACAGGATAAGCGTGCGGGTGAGGGAACTGATTTCCGCGGCCATGTCTGCGTCGCCCAGGTTGGCGTTGTAGTCTGAGATGCGGGCCACGGACTCGTTCAGTAGAGATAGTTGTGTCTGGAAGATTTTCATGTCCGTGCCGATTTTGGCGCGCATTTCACCGATTTTATCCAAAGCCCGGTCGGCCTGATCCACGGCTTCCTGGGCGCTGCTTTGGGATGCCACGCTGAGCTGGCTGATGCCCAGGTTGCCGGTGCGCGCATCGGCATAATACACGCCGATTTGGTCGCCGCCCGCGGTGGCGCCGCCGGCCTGCACATTGGAGGCTTTGTAGGTGATGGTGAGGTCCTCGCGCACGATATTGGCGCCGTTTTCAGAGAGCAGGAAATTGCTGTCGGGCGACACATCCAGAGTGGTGGGCCCCGCGGATGCGCCGGTGACGGCGCTCTCTTTTTTCGTAAGAAAATCGAAATAGAAAACCGTGCCGCCGCGTGTGTAGAGCAGGGCGTCGCCCGAGGGCATGAACGTGGGGTTGTCTCCGGTTACGGGCGCGCCAAGGTTGGTGGTGAGTTGCGTTTCGGCGCCTGTGAGATCCGCATAAAAGATGTCGCCCGCGCGTGTGAAAAAGACCTGGTTCTCGCGCGGGCGCCAGACCGGGGTTTCGCCGTTGGCCGTGAGCAGGGTGGGCGTGCCGGTTATGCCGCCGGTGCAAGCGCCGCCGCTCATTTGCACGTAGTAGATGTCGCCGTCGCGGTTCCACGCGATGTACTTGTCGTCGCTGCTCCAGGCCGGGTCAATGTCGTCGTTGGCGTCGTTGGTGACAGCATTGATTGTTCCGCCGGAGATAACGAAGATGTCGGACACCCAGGGGTCGGCCAGGCTGGTGTAGTAGGTGTTGCGGTTGGAAGCGAACACGATGCCGGCGCCGCCCCAGTCAGGGTCGCGGTCTTCGTAGCAGATGGCGGCCAGGGGCATATAGGGGTTGGCGTCGTTGCCGGCCGGGTCCCCGGGGCCGCCGTCGATGTACCAGGGGTAGCCGTCGCCGTCCCCATCAATGGAGTTGTCAAAGGGGATGAGCGGGTTTGTGGGGTCTGGATCGAAGAGCGGGTGGTCGGCGAAACCGTCGCCGTCGGCGTCGCCCGGGTTGGGG
>Ga0351893_10110_pt1 | contig 29826 bp, 22 predicted proteins | sample TotcelFGM3001K15_FD_206765 | JGI IMG/M metagenome (GOLD analysis project Ga0351893, IMG submission 206765) | Enriched cells from coal bed in the Powder River Basin, Montana, United States - Total cells FGM rep3 HSBNCT.FGM.300.1.K15 ...
TGGCGGGACGCCCTCTGAAATCGCCAGCTTGCATGCGATGGGGCTGGAAGCGGCGGTGGAGGCCTTGGTGGCCGGGGAGGAAGAGGCTGATCTTTTCCCGCCGCCCGAGTTGACCAAGCCTGAGGAGTTGCACGCGATCCGGCAGGAGATCCGGGCAGAGACTGACCCGATGGCCAAGCAGAAACTGGAGAGTGCCCAGCGGAAGGAGCAGCGGGCTGAGATGCAGGCCTTGCGGGAATGGTGGCTGCAGAGGATGCGCTACACTTCCTGGCCCTTGCGGGAAAAGATGACGCTCTTCTGGCATGGGCACTTTGCCACCAGCACTGAGAAGACGAGAAGCTCTTATCTGATGTGGCAGCAGAATGAGACGCTGCGGGCGAATGCCCTGCGGAATTTCCGCCAGTTGGTGAAGGATGTTTCCCGCGATCCCGCGATGATGCAGTACCTCGACTTGCAGAGGAGCAGCCGGGAGCGGCCCAATGAAAATTTTGCCCGTGAGTTGATGGAGCTTTTCACGCTGGGCGAGGGGGTGCGGTACACAGAGGGCGATGTGCGCGAGGCAGCGAGGGCCTTGACCGGATATCGGATCAATCCGAAGACACTCCAGTTTGAGTTTGCCCGGAGGCAGTTTGATCCCTCGACAAAAACCCTCCTCGGCCAGACCGGGGAGATGGATGGCGATGCCGCCATCGATGTGATCCTGCAACAACCGGAGTGCGGGGAATTCCTGGCGCGGAAGCTGTGGCGATTTTACGCCTCGGACGAGCCATCGGAGGCGCTGGTGGAGGCCTTGGGCGAACGCTTTGTGGAATCCGACTACGACATCGGTGCACTGATGAAAACGATCTTCCTGAGTGAGGAATTCTATGCGCCCGCTGTCCTCCGCAGTCAGGTGAAGAGTCCCGTGCAATGGTTCGTCCAGACGACCAAAGTGCTGGAGTGTCCCCTGCCGGCATCTCCCGTGCTCGAGATGGCGATGAATCAGATGGGGCAGATCCTCTTTGCCCCACCGAATGTGAAGGGCTGGGATGGAGGCCGCGCCTGGGTCACGAGTGCGACGCTGCTCTTCCGCTTCAATCTTGCCGGCTATCTGGTGGGAGGGAAAAACTCCAAGCTTCCGGGATTGCCCAAACATCAGGCTGCTCTCCCGCTGGAGAAAATCGCGCCCGAGTCGCTGCGTAGTAATGAGGAGGAACTGTGCGAGGCGCTGGCCATGCGGATATTCAATGCACCTCTATCGGCACAGGAGCGGAGTCGGTTGCTGAGCTTTCTGGTCGAACGTGGCACCCGGATCGACGACGAGACCGTGCGTGATCTTTTGCACCTGCTGATGAGCACCCCCGAATACCAACTCACATGAATAATCCCACCCTGCATACGAGACGGCACTTCCTGAGGACCGGCATCCTCGGAGGGGCGATGGCGTGGACGGTGCCGGCTTTCCTGGAGCGGACCTTCCTCGCTCTGGATGCCCAGGCTGCGGATAGTGCGGTGCAGGTGGCTACTGGAAAGGACGGCCCGATCCTCGTGGTGCTGCAACTGGCTGGCGGGAATGACGGGCTGAATACGGTGGTGCCTTTTGAGGATGATGCCTACTACCGTGCTCGGCCCAGTCTGGCTGTGTCGCCACGGGATATCATCCGGGTCTCGGATGGTCTCGGATTTCACCAGAAGCTGACGGGGCTGAAGTCGCTCTATGATGAGGGCAATCTGGCGCTGATCCAGGGGGTGGGGTATCCGAATCCGAATCGCTCCCACTTCCGCTCCACGGAGATCTGGCAGACGGCGGTGGATGCCGACAAGGTGGATCGGCATGGATGGATCGGACGCTACTTTGACTCCTGCTGTGCCGGGGCAGACCCAGCCGTGGGGGTGAGCATCGGGAAGCAGACGCCGCAGGCCTTCTCGGCGGAGAATCCGCATGGCATCTCCCTGTCGCGGCCAGAGCAGTTCCGCTTTGTGAGCGAGAATAGCAGTGACCCGGCGGCCACGGAGGCGGCCTTCCGGCAGATGACGGAGATGGATGAAGAGAATACAGGCGGCTCCATCGGGGACTTGCCGGGCATGGTTTCCAATGAAGGGAGTACGGTGGACTTCCTGCGAAAGACGACGCTGGATGCCCAGGTGAGTTCCGACAAGATCCTGGAAATCTCGCGGAAATTCCGCCCGATGGTACGCTATCCCGGCGGGCAACTGGCCGAATCGCTGAGCCTGGTCGGCCGGCTGATCGCGGGGGGTATGCCGACGCGGATCTATTATGTAAGCCAAGGGGGGTACGATACGCACAGCGGTCAGGCGAACTCTCATGCCCGTCTGCTCGGGGAGATGGATGCGGCGTTGTCAGCCTTCGCGGCGGATATGAAGGCGCAGGGAAATTATGAGCGGGTCGTGGTGATGACCTTCAGTGAATTTGGACGTCGGGTGGAGGAGAATGCCAGCAAGGGGACAGACCACGGAGCGGCGGCGCCATTATTTGTTTTCGGCGGGGGAGTGAAGGCAGGGATCTATGGGAAGCAGCCGAGCCTGACGGAGCTGAACGAGGGGGACCTGATCCACAATGTGGACTTCCGCAGCGTGTATGCGACGGTGCTGGACAAGTGGCTGAAGGCACCGAGTGAAGTCGTCCTGAAGCAGAAGTTTGCCGGACTGGACTTTGTCTAGGAAGAGGCCGTCCGCTCGAGTGCAACGGTGGATCTCCAAGCCTCCGAGAGGGTCTGGAGGAGTTCGGGGAGTTTGATGGGCTTGGTGAGATAGGCATTCATGCCGGCCTGGGTGCAGCGTTCGCGTTCCTCCTGGAGGACGTCTGCGGTCACGGCGGCGATGAAAACCGGGATATCGTCCGAGAGAGCGCGGATGCGGCGAGTGGCCTCGATACCGTCCAGCTCGGGCATGTGCAGATCCATGAGGATGCAGTGGGGCTTTTCACTGCGGCAGATGGAGACGGCGTCGGTACCATTGCGGGCCACGAGGGCGGAGTATCCCAGGCGACGGAGGATGCGCACGATGAGTTTCCGATTTGTAGAGTCGTCTTCCGCCACCAGGATATTCATCGGGTAGGAGGTGCCGAAGTCCTCGCGGAGAAGGTGCGCGGTGTCCTCCGTTTCCATAACCGGTCGCAGTGCCCCATCGACCTCGGGGAGGGAAAGGCTGAAGTAGAACGTGGAGCCGCAATGGGGCTTGCTGGTGACGCAGAGTTCCCCTCCCATGAGGTGGACAAAGCGCTTTGAGATAGCGAGGCCGAGGCCGGTGCCCCCATAGCGGCGGGTGAGGCTGGCTTCGCCCTGGACGAAAGGCTCGAAGATGCGGGTGAGGCGTTCCTCGGGAATGCCGATGCCGGTGTCACTGACGGAGAAGCGGTAGGTGCCGGGAGTGTCGCCGGGTGTTATTTCCAGATGGATGCGACCATTGTGGGGGGTGAACTTGATGGCGTTGCCCACGAGATTGACGAGGACTTGCTGGAGGCGGTCGGCGGCACCGAGGAGGGTTTCCGGGACAGCGGGATCGACGGCTACGATGAGGAGGGCTCCCCTTTGAAGGGCGGAGGGGTTGAGGAGGTTCTGGATATTCGTGAGGACCTGAGCCGGGGAGAAGGGGGTCTCATCAAGATCGAGCTGGCCGGCTTCGAGGCGGCTGAAGTCCAGGATGTCGTCGATGATGCGCAGCAGGGCGCCACCGCTGCGCTGGATGGTGCGGGTGTACTCGAGTTGGGTGTGGTCGAGCGACGTCATGGCGAGGAGGTCCGCGAAGCCGAGTACGCCATTCATGGGGGTGCGGATTTCGTGGCTCATCATGGCGAGGAAGTCGCCCTTGGCCTGCTCGGCGGCCTGGGCTTTGCGGGCGAGTTCCTTTTCCGTCTCGAGGGCTTGTTCCAGGCGGAGCTTGGCATCGCGCAGGGCTTGCTCGGTGCGTTTGTGGGCGGTGATGTCGAGGAGGATGCCGGAGAGGCGGACGGGACGGCCGGCGGCGTTTTTTTCGACGACTTTGCTGCGTTCCAGGACCCAGTGGTAGGTGCCGTCCTTCGCGCGCATGCGATACTCGACGTCGAAGAGCGGGAGATCCCCTTCGAGATGGCGGGATTCCACGAGGTGGATCTGTTCCAGGTCGTCCGGGGGGATGAGGCTGTTCCAGAAGGAAAGGGTCTGGCGGACTTCGTGGGGTTCGTAGCCGAGGATGTGGGCCCAGTTATTGTCGAAGAGAATGCGGCCGCTGGGGAGGTGGCGGTCGGAGATGCTCATCTCGGCGCCGGAGAGGGCGAGTTGGAGGAAGCGGCGGCTTTCTTCGAGGGCGAGGAGGGATTTTTTGGAGGCGGTGATGTCTTGGAATGTGCCGACGATGCGGAGGACGGAGCCATTTTCCATCTCGGCTTCGCCCATGGAGCGGACCCAGAGGTGGCGGCCCTTGGCGGTGATAAAGGGAATCTCGATGTCGAAGGGGGTGCCGTTTTTGGCGCAGTTGAGGAAGGTGTCCCGGACGATCTTGCGGGCGTCGAGTGGGTAGTAGTCGAGGGAGGAGTCGAGTTCGGGGGTGTGGTCGGGATCGACTTCGTGGAGGCGGTAGGTTTCCTTGCTCCACCAGATGCGAGGACCGGGGAACTCGGCGCTCCAGGCGCCCATTTTATTCATGTCCACGGCCATTTGCAGCAGATGCTCGCTTTTGCGAAGGCTGGTCTGGGTGGCGTAGAGATGGCTATCGAGCTGCTGGCGGACTTGGGTGAATCGCAGGATGGCGTGGGCACCGGCCCAGATCGCTATGGCGATCAGCAGGCCGGAGGCTGCGGCGTAGAGCAAAGGCGTGCCGGCGCTGTAGAGCAGAGTGGCACAGATAAATGGTGCCGGAGCTGCCAGGCCGGCGAGGATCCAGGATGCCCGGTGTTGGTGCATGGGAAGGGGTAGGGTGAGGCTAGCCCTACATGCGACCTATTGCACGATGAAACTAAAGGGTTTGGTTGGGAACCTCGGTTGAGGAGTCAACTTAGGCCTCGGCTTCGCTTTCCCCCTCGTGGATCCGTCGGATGTGGATCTGGCGCTGCAGGCGGTCGAGTTTATCCATGGGCAGGGTGGCGAAGAGTTCCACACGACGGCGGATGGCAAAGGCCATGCGCACGAGTTTATCGAAGATATCTTCTTCGGTGGCTTGAAAGCTGGAGGGATCTTCGAATGACCAGTGAGCGGCGATGGGCTCTCCCGGCATCACCGGGCAGCGCTCCCGGGCATCATCGCAGAGTGTGATGATAAAATCGAAGTGGATGTTCTCAAGTTCGTGCCAGGACTTGCACCGCGCGTCGGAGGCGTCGATTTGAAAGTTTTCGGTAAGGATTCGCAGGACGAGGGGATTGACCTTTCCAGAGGGCTTGCTGCCAGCACTGGATACCTCGAATCGATCCCCTCCGAGGTGGCGGAGGAGGTATTCGGCCAGGATGCTGCGCGCAGAGTTTCCACTACAGAGGAAAAGGACGCGGAACTTGGGGTGGGATTGCATAGCAGAATACCTCCTAGGCCTTTCGTGGTAGCTCGCAGCCGTCAAAGATGTTACAAGATTGTAACAAACGAAACTTTGGCCTCGGGACAAAGACCTTCTTGATTAATGCCGCAACCTACAAACCGTCATTTATGAAACCAATCTCTCTCTTTCCCATGGCTGCCGTCGCGGCCTCGCTTCTGCTGGGTGGCACCGCCATGGCACAGCAACTCTCCGGCGCTGGTGCCACCTTCCCGGCTCCTCTTTACCAGCGTTGGGCTGTTGAATACAACAAGCTGCACCCCGAGGTGCAGGTAAACTATCAGTCCGTGGGTAGCGGTGCTGGTGTTAAGAATTTTACCCAGGGTGTGGTTGATTTCGGCGCGAGTGACGCCGCCATGAGCGATGAGGAAATCGCCAAGGTGAAAAATGGCGTAGTCATGATCCCCGCCGCTGCGGGCAGCATCGTGCTGGCCTACAACCTTCCCGGCGTTCCTGAACTCAAGCTCTCCCGTGAGAACTACGTGGACATCTTCCTCGGCAAGATCACTAAATGGAATGATCCCGCCATCGCGAAGAACAACGCTGGAGTGACTCTTCCTGAGTTGCCGATCATCGTTGCTTATCGTTCCGATGGATCCGGCACCACCTTCGTCTTCACCAAGCACCTCTCGGCCATCAGCCCTGAGTTCAAGGAAGAAGTCGGCGAAGACAAGTCGGTCACTTTCCCTGTCGGACAGGGTGGCAAAGGTAACGAAGGTGTTACCGCGATCATCAAGCAGGCTCCGGGTTCCATCGGCTATGTGGAATTTGGTTACGCCGAAGGAAATGATCTTTCCGTTGCGTCCTTGCAGAATAAGAGCGGCAACTTCATCAAGCCCACCAGCGAGAGCGGTGCCTCCACATTGGCTCACATTGAGTTTCCTGCAAATCTGCGTATCTGGCCCGCTGATCCCACAGGTGCCGAGGATTACCCTATTGCCACCTTCACCTGGCTGCTGCTCTACAAAAAGTATGACGATGCCAATGAATTGAAGGCTCTCAAGGACTTTGTAACCTATGGCCTGACCGATGGACAAAAGTTTGCGCCGGAACTCGGATATATTCCGCTTCCCGCTCCCGTGGTGGAAAAGGCTAAGGCCGCTCTTGCCACAATCGAATAAATCCTGAAACTTAACTGGAACCGTCAGGTCTCATGTCTCAAAATTCTGATCATCAGAAAGAGGACAGCACGATGGACTTTCGTGCCGGACCTGACGTTTTTCGTGTCATTTGCTGGGTGGCGGCGGCCGCAACCGTCGCCACCTTGGCATGGATATTCGTTACCATCCTGGATGAGGCGCTGCCTGCCATTCAGAAATTTGGTTTAGATTTTCTGACCGGATCCTCCTGGGTACCCAACCGGGAGAGATTTGGTGTTCTGCCATTCATCATTGGCACCGCAGTCAGCTCACTGATTGCCCTTTTGTTTGCCTGTCCTTTGGGAGTCGCGATTGCCATCTTCCTCAGTGAAGACTTCCTGCCTGTTCCGATTCGGCAGACCATTCGTTTTGTGGTGGAGCTTTTAGCCGCCATTCCCAGTGTTGTTTACGGTCTCTGGGGTATCTTCGTGATCATTCCCTTGGTTCAGCAATTTGGAGCCTGGGCGGTTCCGAATCTCGGCTGGATTCCCATTTTTTCCGGCCCGGCCTATGGCAACTCGCTGTTGACCGCAAGTCTGGTCCTTGCCCTCATGATTCTCCCTACGGTGACCGCCATTTCCCGCGGTGCGCTTGTCTCCATTCCCAAGACTTTGCGTGAAGGTGCGTATGCCTTGGGAGCCACTCGCTGGGAGGCCATCTTTGGCGTCATGCTGCCCACGGCCGCTCCCGGTATTGTGGCGGCCAATATTCTCGCCCTCGGTCGCGCCATGGGGGAAACGATGGCTGTGGCCATGTTGATTGGCAACAGTTCCCGTCTTACGGGTTCTCTGCTTGCTCCCTCCGGGACGTTGGCTGGTCTGCTGGCCAACCAGTTTGGCGAGGCCGAAGGACTACAAATCAATTCTCTAATGTACGCGGCACTCCTGCTGGTCGCGATGACACTTGGTGTCAACATGGCGGGAGAGGCTGTTCTTCGCTATACTCAGAAACGCACAGCAGGCATCCGCTAAGGGACTATGGATCAGACCGCTCAAACCACGGATTTTTTCACGCCAGCCGAGGCTGGTAAAGCGGGCTGGCGCTCGCTGGGCAATCGCGTCCTGAGCTGCCTTTGCGTCGGGGTGTCTTTTCTGACCCTGATTCCGCTTTTCTCGATCGTCTTCCTCGTTGTCAAGGAAGGTGCCCCTTTGTTGAGCTGGGAGTTATTCACCAGTCTTCCTCCTGCCGCGGGTATGGTGGGGGGAGGCTTTGGCAACGCCATTATCGGCACTCTTGTCATGGTGGGTATCGGTCTGGTGATTGCCGCCCCCCTCGGAATTTTCTCGGCGATTTATGTGAACGAATACGCCCCGACTTCGCGTCTCTCCGCGGCGGTGCGATTTGTGGCAAAGCTTTTGACGGGCATACCCTCGATCATTTGTGGTGTATTTGCCTTCGCTGTTATCGTGCTGACGACGGGTCAATTCTCAGCCTACGCCGGCGGGGTCGCTCTGGCCGTGCTGATGCTGCCCACTATCCTGCTGACTTCTGAGCAGGCCTTGCTCGGAGTGCAAAGCGCCTTCCGGGAAGCTTCCTATGGTCTTGGTGCCACCAAGTTTCAGACGATCATTCGTATTGTCCTTCCCGATGCCCTGCCTGCCATTATGACCGGAGTGATGCTCGCGGTGGCCCGTGCAGCAGGCGAGACGGCCCCGCTGGTCTTTACTGCTCTTTTCAGCCAGTTTTGGGCGCAGTCCCTGAACGAGCCGACCGCCTCGCTCTCCGTGCTGATCTACAATTTTTCCACGGTTCCCTTCCCCCATCAGATCAAGATGGCTTGGACTGCCTCACTTGTGCTGGTCTTCCTCGTAACGCTGACTAATATCACAGCCCAGCTTGTTTTCAGAAAGAAGAGCTAGTCCACCGCTCTCCGCGCAAAAATGACTCCGAACATCATGCAAGAAGATCTTAGCGAAAATACAGCGCCGGTTTCCCGGGAAGCACAACCCGCAGCTAGCGCAGGCCGTCCCGATTTTTTGTCCGTCAAAAACTTCAATTTCTTCTACGGCAAGAAGCAGGCCTTGTTTGACGTCACGATGGACATTCCCGAGAAGCAGGTGACCGCGTTTATCGGGCCATCCGGCTGCGGCAAGTCCACGCTGCTGCGCAATTTCAATCGCATGAATGAGCTCATCGATGGCGTGCATCATGAGGGCGAAATCACCCTGCTCGGTCGCAGCATTTATGATCCGAAGATCGAGGTGATTTCCCTCCGCCGCAACATCGGTATGGTCTTTCAGAAGTCCAACCCCTTCCCGAAATCCATTTACGAGAACATCGTCTATGGACTTCGCATCTCCGGCACGAACAACAAGAGCAAGCTCGACGAAGCTGTCGAGCGCAGTCTCCGTGGTGCCGCTCTGTGGGAGGAAGTGAAGGATCGTCTTCACGAAAGCGCCCTCGGCCTCTCCGGTGGCCAGATGCAGCGTCTCTGTATTGCCCGCGCCATCGCCAATCAGCCGAAGGTCCTCCTCATGGACGAGCCCTGTTCCGCTCTGGATCCCATCGCCACGGTCAAGGTCGAGGAACTCATTCACGCCCTGAAAAAGGAGTTCACGATCGTCATCGTGACTCACAATATGCAGCAGGCTACGCGCTGCTCTGATCGCACCGCCTTTTTCTACATTGGCAAGCTCATCGAGTACGCCGAGACCCAGAAAATCTTTTCCAGCCCCGGTCAGAAGCAGACTGAGGACTATATCAGCGGTCGCTTCGGTTGATCCCAGCGGCTACTCCAAGATGATCTCCTCCCGCGCCAGTGAGCGCTTGAGGAAGATGAGGCGATCGATCGCTTCGCTGAAGGCGTCGTGCTCTGCCGCAAAGTGTCCCGAGCGACAGTTCTCGATGAATGAGACCAGAAATGCTGCCATCTCTGCATTGGAGACGCGTCCATCGCTTTGAATCGAGAGATCTTTGTAGGGCCACGTTTCCAATAGATACCGTGTCAAAGCGTTCGGGTCGGTAATCATCGCCTTCAGGCCCGAGGTCGATGTCCCGGCCCGATGCGTCACCAATTGCAGAGCGGAGATCGCCAGGAAAAAGAAATCCGGCAGTTTATCCAGCTTCGAAAAAATCGGGCTGTATGAGTCCAGGTCGATGCCTTTGAACTGGCCCCGGCGATTGATCATCACATTGCCATTCTTGAGGTCATTGACGGCATATCCGACCTCGTGCACCTCTTCCACCCAGAGAGCCTTGCTGGTCAGCAAGTCCAGCATCTGCGTGATGGCTGGCTTGTAGAGAAAGGGATGTGCCTGGCGCGCCTTGCGCCAGCGTTCCCCCTCACTGGCCCCCACCGCTGCCAGAAATTCCTCCCGCACCGCCACCTCGGAGGATCTGGCCGTGTCTGGTCTCAGGATACTCGCATGCTCGGTCCCGGTGACGCCGATCAGGTTGTCCAGCGTATCGCCCTCCACGAGTTGCAGGATGTGATAGGTGTATCGCTCCTTCTTCAGGTTGCCGGCGTCAAAAACCCGGATCACATGGGGTGAGCGCGATAGCCCGTGCGCGGTGCTCATGATCGTCTCTGCCGCGAGGATCGCCTCCTTCTTGTGCCCCTTGCGAATACGATCCACCTTCACCGCCACCCTTGCAGGGATGTTTCCATTTGCCACATTGACCGCTTCATATACGCGGCCGAATTGTCCCATTCCCAACTGCCCGATGATAAAGTATCCGATGTCCGCCAGTGGCTTCTGGACCTTGTTCCACGCCTCCAGATCTTCATCATCCAGGATGCCGTAGTGCTCCTTGCGGGGATTCGAAGTGCGCACCTTGTTCTTCCCCTTCCAGTCATAGCTCATCGGCTTCATCCAGTCCGGTGTCTTTGGCATCAGGCCGGCGATGCTGAGTCGGAGGTAGCGCGAATCCAGATAATCCCGTACCACGACCTGCGCCATTTCCATCAGGTTTTCGATGCCGCGCTCGTTGAGTAGGAAGGAAAGATCGCTCAGCAATCGGAAAAATGGATGCCGTTGATAGAGGAACTTCCTCTCCATCCTCTCACGCCGCGAGATCAGGGCTTCGTACACATCTCCGGCCTTCGTGGGGTCGAGTTTGCCGTCCTTCTTTCCTCCATAAAGCACGTGGAGGTTTACGAGAGCCCACTGCGTGGTGATTTCGATCCGCTCGATAAATCGGTCGCGTGGATAGCTTGGATAAGCCAGTTGGAGGAGTACGCGTTGCAGTACGGGCCAGACCGAGCCCAGCCACTCCATCGGCTTCGCATTTCCCGGCAGATCCTTGATAAGTCCCTCGGCCAAGTCAAATGCCCTCGTGCGTACCAAGATCCGCGTCTCCGTGGGCGAGAAACCATCATCCACCCGGACCTCTCGCGTGGCTTCACCCGGCAGCTTTGCCTCTGAGAGTAGGCGGAGGGGAGTCGCGGCATTCGACATATTGCCAAAGATCATGTCGTCAAAGACCCGTTCCACCGCCGGCTTGTCCTCCAGCCGCTTGCGCAGCGTGCCAAAGGCTTTTCCGAGCCATGTCGCCCAGCGGATGGATCGCTCATTAAATCCCTCAAACCCGAGCATTCTGCGGTTCGCGTCAAAATAGATCGCCAGCGCGATCTGCCCATCGAATCTCTGATCCCAATCCCGTTGCAGATAGGTCACCCAGTCCTCAGCCGTCCCGGCGAAAACGGTGGTACTCCTCTCCGTAAAAATGTCGGTGCGTGTCGGTCGCGGTGGGAGGGGTGTCTGGGGAGAGTCGTCCTGACCGCCGAGTCCGATTGCAGCCATGAATTGAGAGAGTGGACCAGCCATTGAGCAAGAGCTTTCCCACACCCGTCGAGACTCCGCAAGCCGGATCACTTGCCGGAAGGAGTGTGACGTAAAAGACACAGAAATTTTGTTTTCCCCCGGCCCCCGTGCCTTTACCCTTCCGGGTTATCCCAATGGAATCTTACGGCACCACCCATATTTTCTCGAGCTTCGATGAGTCGCTTCGCGAACTCCGCAAAAATGCGCTGATGATGGCCAGCCTCACCGAGCGCAGCCTGGAGCGAGCGGAGAAGGGTCTCTTCGAGCGTGACGAGGACTGGTGCAATACTGTCATCGCCGACGATGAGGAGATCGACACCCTGGAGATCCAGCTCGATCAGGATGGCATCGGCGTCATGCTCAAGTTTCACCCTGTCGCCTCGGACATGCGCACGGTTGTTGCCACGATGAAGCTCAGTGTGAATCTCGAGCGCATTGCCGATCAGACGGTGAATATCGCAAGGCGTGCCCGGAAGTTGCTCCTGCGGCCCACGTTGGATACCACAGCCACCCTGCGTCCGCTCTTTGATTTCTCCACGGACATGGTGAAGGACGCCATCCGTGCGTTTGCCGATGGTGACGCGGATCTTGCCCGGGGACTACGGGAGAGAGATCGCGAACTGGATCGTCTGCATCGGGAGTTTGCGAATCAGGTGACGGACATCATGCCGACGGACCCCGAGAATATCCCCTCCTACATGGATCTCATCTTCATCGCGAAGTTCATCGAGCGTATCGGCGATCAGGCCAAGAGCATCGGCAATGATACGATCTATGCGCTACTGAACGAGGATGTGCGCCACCAACTCCGTCGGAAGGACTGAGAATAACCGTTATTGCCCGTCGATCAGCTCGGATGCGTGATGATTCACCACCGGACTGGCCATCTCGGGGTACTCAAAGATGCGGCCCTCGAAGTTGCGGATGACGACTTTTTCCGGGTCGTGATACATCACGTATCCGGGATTTACCGGCACCTTGCCCCCGCCGCCGGGCGCATCGATGACGAACTGCGGCACGGCATATCCTGATGTGTGGCCGCGCAGCCCCTCAATGATCTCGATGCCCCTCGCCACGCTGGCGCGCAGATGGGCCGACCCCTTGATGAGGTCGCACTGGTAGAGGTAGTACGGACGCACGCGGCAGAGCAGGAGCTTGTGCACCAGCTCGCGCATGGTGGTGAGGTCGTCATTCACGTCGGCAAGGAAGACGCTCTGGTTGCCCAGCGGCACGCCGTGGTTCGCCAGACGCGCAAGGGCATCGCGTACCTCCACGGTCAGCTCCTTCGGATGATTTGTATGCACGCTCATCCAGAGCGGGTGATACTTCTGCAGCATGGCGCAAAGCTCGGGTGTGATGCGTTGCGGCAGGAAGATGGGCACGCGGCTGCCGATGCGCAGGAACTCGATGTGCGGGATGGAGCGCAGACGGGAGAGGATGCTCTCCAGGCGATTGTCCGATAGCAGCAGGGCGTCTCCTCCCGAGAGCAGGACATCACGGATCTCTGTGTGCTGCTCCAGATAGCGGAAGGCTTCCTCAAAGTCTGTGTGCAACTCCTGCTCGCCCACGCCGCTGACGACGCGGCTGCGGGTGCAGTACCGGCAGTACGACGCGCAACGATCCGTGACCAGGAAGAGCACTCGATCCGGATAGCGATGCACCAGTCCCGGTGCGGGCATGTGGCTGTCCTCGCCGCAGGGATCGGCCATTTCCCAAGGGGCGGTGTCGCCTTCCTCGATACGGGGGATCACCTGCCGACGGATCGGGCAGTTTGGATCGTTGGGATCGATCAGGTTGAAAAAATGGGGCGTGACCGAGAATGCGAGCTTGCCGCGCGTCAGAATGATGCCAGCGCGCTCCTCGGGGGTGAGATCGATGAGTGACTCGACTTTTTCCAGTGTGGAGACACGGTTGCGGAGTTGCCACTTCCAGTCATTCCAGTTCTCGGGCGAGACGTCGGACCAGTGGCCCGGTGCATGGGAGAGGAAGGTGGGCTTTCGCACTTCTTGATTTCCGACCGAGGGGGCCGGAGTGGAAAAGTCGCGGGCCGTGAATGAGTTCTTCACGTCCTTGGGTAGGGCAGACGACATGATATAATGACAGTTGCTAGAGGCTATGTGCGTACGGGAGGTTGTCAACGGAAGGAATTCAGAGGGCGCATTTTTTGGAAGTAGCTTCAGGGAGGGGATTGTGATACCAGGTCGGTAGGTGTCTGAGGATTCCGTTCATGAATTGCGCCGTCTGCGCGAACTGCATCGCAAGATGGAGATGGACCTCGACGTGCTCAAGGAGCGGCTGGAGGTCTTGGAACAGAAGATCGAGGAGTCTCCCGTCCCTGTCGCGGCATTTGTTGCGCCGCCGCTCCCGCGGGCTTTTCCCGAGTCTCGGCCACTGAAACCGGAGGGGCTGCCTGTTAAGCCTAAGGTTCCTTCCGTCCCTCGGTCGGAAGTCGCCCCGCCGCAGGAGGTTCCCAAGGTCCCGCCCACGACACCGCCACCCATTCCCATGGATCGGGTGGAGATGCAGTTGGGCCGAGTGTGGCTGGTGCGGGCGGGTATTGTGACGCTTCTGACGGGGCTCGTTTTTCTGGGTAATATGACGTATCAGGCCTGGATCGCTCCTCTGGGGGCGCCGGGGAAGTTGGCGCTGCTTTTCCTCTCGGCCTTTTTGCTCGCCGGGGTGGGATTCTGGCTGAAGCGGGGTCATGAGGGGCTGAAGTATCTCGGTCATGGACTCATGGCCGGGGGTGCGGCCCTGTTTTATTATTCCACTTACGCTTCGCATTTCGTGCCGGCTTTGCGCGTGGTTGAGAGTCCGCTTTTGGCGGCGATCTTTCTGCTGATCGTAGCCGTGGGATTTCTCGGGCTGGCGGGGAAGATGGGGTTCCAGTCGGCGGCAATCCCCACGATTCTCCTCTCGTATTACGTGGCCTCGATCAATCCCCAGGGTGGAGCGGCCCTCTTTTCAAATCTCCTCCTGGCTGCCATGGCCGTCACTCTGGTGTGTTGGAAGGGGTGGCTGACGCTTTCCTTTGCGAGTCTCTCGGGGGCCTATCTCTCCTTCCTGCACTGGCGCTGGGTGCATGGGGGTGGATCGCTGACGATCGAGGCTGCATTTCTGATCTCCTACTGGGTCCTGTTTACCTTGCTGGTCTTTTTGGCGAGGGGTGACTTTCAGAAGGGCGTCCGTGCGACTTTCCTGACGCTCAACAATGGTGCCTTCTTCGCCATCGGTTCCTGGGCGATGGTCACGCATTTCCCGGCGCAATATTGGCTCTTTCCGCTGGGGCTGGGGGCCGTGCTAGTGGTGCTGGCTCTGATTTGCGCGAGGGTGCGACCCCGTGATGAACTTTTCGATGGGGCTTTCCTTTCCCAAGGTTTGCTGCTGCTTGGAGTCGGACTGGCCACCAAGTTGTCGGGCTATCAATTTTCCATCACGGCGGCGGTGATGGCCGGTTTTTATCTGTATGCCTCGACCTTGTGGCAGCGGCGGGTGTTTCTGGTGTTTTCCCTCCTGTCGGCCGCGGCAGGGACTTTGATGGCCCTGCCGGATGCGGGAACTCTGGGCAAAGTGTGGCCGGTGGTTGTGCTGCTGCTGGGCTGTCTGGTGGGGCGGAAGTTTATGAGCCAGGGATGGCGGAGTCTGTCGGTGGACCTGCTGGGTCTGGCGTACGGACTGGCGGGGATCTTTCTACTGGGTGTCTCGCTGTGGCTGAATGTGTCTCTGGATCGAGCGGTCCCCGTTTTTGCCCTCTGTGCCTTGGGGGCCTGCTGGTTGGTGAGGTTTCATCGGCTGCCGGAACTTTCCCTGGTGTTGCAGGGGTGGCTGGGCGTGGCCTTGGTCGGTTGGTTCTTTGTGGCGCAGCCTGCTTGGTGGCTGACTCTGCTGTTGCTGATCGTATTTCTGGCGGTCTTCCATTGGTGGACTGGCAGTCAGGCTAGTATGTTCCCGGTGGCGCTGAGTCGGCTTTTTGCGGCGGTATGGGTAGTCGCCACGACGATCCTCCTGCAAGGCTGGCTGATGAGGGTGGGGACCAGTGAGGAACTTTGGGTGATGCCAGGGCTGGGATGCTTGATGCTGGCCTATGGACTTTGGGAAAAGACGCGGTTCTTCGCCTGGGCCAGCCTGTGGTTTGGCACTCTCTCAACGATTCTTTTGGGCGAAGCCGTGCTGGAGGGGCAGGGACCTATCAATCGGGAAATCTGGGCTCTTCTCCTCCTCGGCCTCTATGTGGTGCTGCTGGTGGTGGCGCAGTATCGTGCCGGTCCCTTTGCCAAGGCCTTTGGTGTCCTGCGCCGGATATTCACCCTCGCTGTGGGGCTTCTATTCATAGCCTTAGCGGTATTTCGCTTGGTCGATGGGTGGAGCCCGGTCGCGCTGTTGCTAGTCGCCGTGGGAGCTTTTGCTGTCGCTGGCTGGAGGAGGAAGCCGGAGGCTCTTCTCTACGGGACCGGCTTTTTCTTTGTCGTTCTGGGGGCCTTGATTTTTGCGGCAGGAGATATGCGGCTCCTCACGAGTTGGCTTTTCCTAGGGGAAGTCCTCGCTCTTTACGGAGCGCTTTTTTTCGCTCGTTCGAGATTCCTGGCGAGCCCGCAGTTGCCGCAAAAGGCTTTTACCACGGCCATGGGCTTCGCGGTCCTGCTGTTCTGGTGGCAGGCTTCGAGATTGGCGACTCTGCACGGCCAGGCGGAAGCTCTTACGCTGGTCTGGTGTGTGACGGCGTTTCTCATCCTTGCTGTGGGTTTTCTGTTCCGAGATCGCACGACGCGCTTGATGGGCATGGGCATCTTTGTGGCCTGTCTGGTCCGGGTGTATTGTGTGGATGTCTGGCAGGTGGACAAGGCGCTGCGGTATGTGAGTTTTGTGGTGCTGGGAGTGGTCCTGCTGGCTTTTGGCTGGCTGTACGGACGCTTCGCGGACTGGTTGAAGAAGTTTCTTTAGCCGCGCCTGCGGTGTTTTGGCGTTAGACTTCGCGAAAGGGGGCTGGTATGGCTAAGGCGAACCCCGTTTTCGCTCATGAACGATATACTCCTTTCCGTGAAAGAAGCCGTGCAGTCGGGCAAGTTGCTCGAGTCCTCTGCCAAGAACATAGAGAATCTTCTCACGTCTTCGCCTTCCCCCATCGCCAACGCATCCATCTCCGAGCTTGTCACCGCTGGTGACTGGAAGGAACTCGACAACCGCTTCTTCCGCACGCTGGCCTTCGGGACCGGTGGTTTGCGCGGAAAGACGATCGGGATTGTGACGACCGAGGCTGAGAAGGGCGCGCCGCAGCCGCTCGGCCAGCCGGAGCATCCGTGCGTGGGCACGAATGCGATGAACTACCTGAACATCAGCCGCGCGACACAGGGCTTGGTGCAGTACGTAAAGGAGCACTTTGAGAAAAGTGGCCTGCCGGGGAAACCCTCGATCTGCATTTGTCACGATACGCGATTTTTCTCACGGGCGTTTGCGGAGCTGGCCGCCAAGGTGATCACGGAGTACGGCTGCGATGCGTATCTCTTTGAGGGGCCGCGGTCGACGCCTGAGCTTTCTTTTGCCGTGCGATATACGAAGTCCCAGGCGGGTATCAATATCACGGCCAGCCACAATCCTCCGCAGTACAATGGCTATAAGGTCTATTTTGACGACGGAGCTCAGGTCGTCGAGCCACATGCCTCCGCCATCATTGACCGCGTCAATGCGGTGCCTGGCGAGCTGTATGAGCCCGTGGCCGAGGCCTCGCTCGGGCGTGTCATTCCGATGGGCGCCGAGATTGATGCCGCCTATATGGAGCGGCTGGCGACTCTGCCTCTCGACGCGAGCCTTTGTGCGAATGCCGGGTTGAAGGTCGTGTACACTCCTCTGCACGGGGTCGGTGCGGTCATCATCAAGCCGATGCTGCAGAAGATGGGTGTCGAGTTGCACACCGTGACTGAGCAGGAAGTGCCGGATGGCCGTTTCCCCACGGTGAAGTCTCCGAATCCTGAGAACGCGGAAGCGCTCTCGATGGCGGTCAAGTTGGCCGATGAGGTCAAGGCCGACCTGGTTATTGCGACGGACCCGGATGATGATCGCATGGGCATCGCGGTCCGTGATGATGCTGGCAAGATGGTTCTCCTGACGGGCAACCAGATCGGCTCGCTGCTCGCCTGGTATCGGGTGACGAAGCACTTTGCGCTGGGTATCCTCACCGAGGCGAATTGCAACAAGGGGGTGGTGATCAAGACCTTTGTGACGACGGATCTGCAAAAAGCCATCGCCGAAAAATACGGCCTGCGCTGTGTGGAGACGCTGACTGGTTTTAAATACATCGGTGAGAAGCTTCGTAAGTATGAGGAGGCGATTCCCGAGGATCTTCGACAGAACTATCTCACACTCTCCGAGGCCGAGACTCGTCGTCTCCGGCTGGAACATTCCTCGCTGTATGTCTTCGGTGGCGAGGAGAGTTACGGCTATAGCGCATCCGACTTCGTGCGGGACAAGGACGGCAATAGCGCGGCGGTGCTCATCACGGAGGTCGCGGCTTATGCGCGTTCGCAGGGGCAGACACTGGTGGGCTTGCTGGATCAGATTTATGCTGAGTTTGGCTATTTCCTGGAGCGGGGAGAATCCCTCACCATGGATGGCGCAGAGGGTGCGGCGCAGATCGCCAAGCTGGTGGAGTCGTATGCGAAGCGGCCGCCACTGGAAATCGACGGGGCTCGTGTGGAGTCGAGCGTGAACTTCGCGACGGATACGATCTTTGACGTGGAGGGAGACCGGATCCCAGCGGAAGCCATGATCATTTTCACCCTGGCTGATCATCGCCGCATTGCGGTGCGGCCATCGGGTACGGAGCCGAAGATCAAGTACTACATGTTTGCGGCACAGAAGCCGGAGCTCGGCGCGCGGTTCACGGTGGAGGAGCTTCAGGAGATCAAGCCCCGCGTGGCGGCCTCTCTGGATTCTCTCTGGAAGTGGTTGAAAGACGACGTGACTCACCGCCTCGCCTGAGTAATGGAAAATCGACTCCCCCGTCGGCAGGTGGCAGATCTGTGCAGGACGCTCGCTGTTTCTCTTTTGTGTGGTTCGTGGCTCGCTGGCGGTCCTTTGCTGGCGGCTTTGGAGTTGGCGGGCCCGTTTCAGGATCATGGGGTCATTCAGCGGGACCTGCCGATCAAGGTGTGGGGCAAGGCGGATGCGGGGAGCAAGGTCTCGGTGTCGCTGGGCGGCCATACCGGGAGCGCGGAGACTGCGGATGATGGTCGCTGGGTGGTTGCTTTGCCTGCGTTGCCAGCCGGGGGGCCGCATGAGTTGGTCGTGTCCTCGGGGGATGAGAAGATCAAGCGGACCGACATCCTCATGGGCGAGGTGTGGCTCTGCTCGGGGCAGTCGAATATGGAGTGGCCGCTGTGGAAGTGCTCGAATGCCAAGGCCGAGATCGCGGAGGCTGACTATCCGTCGATCCGCTTTCTGATGGAGCCCCGGGTGGCGGCGAGTGCGCCCTCGGAGAAGGTGAATGGCCAGTGGACGGTCTGCACCCCGGAGACGGCGGGCAAGGCGTCGGGCGTGGCGTACTTCTTTGCCAAGGAACAGTGGAAGAAGCACAAGGTGCCCATCGGCATGATCGTTCCTTCGGTGGGGGGCTCGCGGATTGAACCGTGGATCAGTCGTGAGGGATTCCTGGCCGACCCCGCGCTGGCAGGAATCATCGAGGAACTGAAGCTCAAGGAGAATGATCCGAAGAAGTACAACCAGCAGTTCACCGAGAAGTACAACGCGTGGCTGGAAAAGAATTTCGCAGGAGATCCGAAGAAAGCGGAGGAGGCCAAGCAATGGGCGGCTCCTGATTTTGATGACACGCTCTGGCAGAAAATCGAAGTGCCGGAATCGGTGGAGTCGCAGGGTTACGCTTCGGACGGGGTGTTCTGGCTTAGGAAGCAATTGCAGATCCCGCCTTCGTGGTTGGGCAAGGATTTGAAGCTGCACCTGGGGCGCATCGATGATGTGGATGAGACTTTCTTCAATGGGCAAAAGGTGGGGGAAACTTCCTTCAAGACGACGGCGAGCCCTTGGTCGGATGCTCGGGATTACGTCATTCCAGGCAAGATGGTGACGTCGCAGGATGTGGTGATTGCCGTGCGGGTCTCGGATTTCAGCGGCGCTGGCGGCATGTTTCAGAAGGACAAGAAGCCTCTCGTGCTCCAGGTGGCGGATGGTTCTTCCCTGCCGATTCCGCTGGAGGGGCGGTGGCAATTTCGATTCGAGAATGAGATTCCCGATGGGACTCTGCCCACGCCTCCGACCACGGTGCTGAACGCCTCGACGTTCTTTAATGGCATGATCTCGCCTTTTGTCGGATACGGTTTGCGCGGGTTTCTTTGGTATCAGGGTGAGTCAAACGCTGGTGATCCCGAGCAGTACAAGAAGCTCTTTCCTGCATTGATTCAGGACTGGCGGAAGCTGTGGGGAGGAGGCGATCTGCCTTTCTTCTTTGTGCAGTTGGCTGCCTACGAGCCTGGTAGGATTCGGGTGATTGATCCCAATGCCAATAGCTCTTGGGCGACTCTTCGGGAGGCTCAGGCGTCGGCTTTGAGTCTTCCGGCGGTGGAGATGGTGACGGCCATCGACGTGGGCGATGCCTTCGATATTCATCCGGCGGACAAGGCTTCGCTTGGCGAACGCATGTCTCTTGCTGCCGATCGTATCGTGCATAAGCAGGACGTCGTTTCTTCAGGGCCGCGTTTTATCTCGGCGGAGAAAGATGGCAAAGAGATCCGCGTCCGTTTTGCAAATTCCGAAGGGTTGAAAGTGGCGGGCACCGAAGCCGTTGGTTTCACGGTCGCTGGTAAGGACGGTAAATTCTACCTCGCCGAAGCCCGTATCGATGGCGACACCATCATCGTATCCAGCCCCTCCGTCGCCGACCCCGTCACCATCCGCTACGCCTGGAGCAATGACCCTGGCAGCGCCAACCTGCGTAACAAACAAGACCTCCCCGCCGAGCCCTTTCGATTTAGTTTTTAGGTTCTTTGGGTGTCCTCCGGACATATCGCCGGAGGGCCTGTCGGCTAGGCGATCCGACGTCTTAACTGCCAGTAGATCACAACGGCACCCAGTCCCAAAAGAGCTCCGCAGGTCGGCTCAGGGATGGCGCGGAGTTGAAAGGCATTCAACGCGGGAAAGGTGGTCGTGGGCGAGGATTGGATGGTGAAAACCTGCGTGACGGAATCCGCAGTGAAGGCCCCGATGACCCACTGACCCACGCCCCCATTGGCATCCATTGTATTGTCATCCAACTCCACCGCATTTCCTGCGGTGTAAACGCTTTCGCTGTCAACGCCTGCCAGACCCCCTGATGAATCATTTGACCAGAATTGCACCGCGTAGATCTGTCCGCTCGTCAATCCACCGAGGGTGAGAGTGATGACGCCGGAGGCCTCAGAAGTAGAGATTCCGCTCATGAGTAACTCTTGATAGTCACTCGGTAGAGCGGCAAACGCGCCACTATCGTATCCTGCGTCGTTGTTGGTAAAAAAGCTATTGTTCTCGCTAATGGCCAGCGAGACGTCATCTATCACCATAGTGGAGCTTGATCCATCGGGCACACCAAAGGACTGAAAGGTCACTCCGTTTACCGATGTGGCAGGAACCCCCTCACTCCCAAACGTGTAGGCATAGAGCAACAAACCAAATTCACTGACATCCGTATCGGATGAAATGCCCTGGGGAGTCCCCCAAATTACGCTGGCCGCCTGCAGCGGATGAGTTGCAACGATGATGACTAAGAACAAAAACCCCTGGAATATTTTCACCTTACGGACTCTTCTCAAGAGGATTTAGAGAAATAGCAAGATCAAGATTTGAACGGAGTGGAGAAGGTTGAACTAGCGAGCAAAACTCCCACCATGAAGTGCCTCATGCCTCACTATTCCAAGCGATGCATGCGGCGGTATTTGGCGGGGGGCATGCCGAAGCGGGTGCGGAAGACGCGGGAGAAGTGGAAGCGGTCGGTGAAGCCCGTGGCTTCGGCAATGTCTTCGAGGGTGCGGTTGGTGCCGGTGAGCCATTCGGCGGCGAGGGCGAGGCGGTGTTCCCGGCTGTATTCGGCAGGGGTGAGGCCGAGGATGCGGCGGAATTTGCGGATGAAGTGATCTTCGCTCCAGCCGCAGAGGCGGCCAAGTTCGGCGTTGGTGGGGGGAGGGGTAGGTTGCTTTTCGATACGATCGAGAGCGTGCTGGATTTCCTGCGTGTCGGCGATGATCTGCCAATAGTCGTCTTCCCGGTTGCCGGCCCATTCGGCTAGGGCAATGGCCATGGCGGCATGGACGACGGCACCGGCCCAGCAAAGATGGGAGAAACCGGTGGTGGTGGAAAATCCGTCGCTCCATTGGTCGATGATGGGCCGGAGTGTGGCGGTGTTGCGCAGGGGGAGGGGGCGATTGAAGACTCTCTGGAGCAGATGAGTGGGCATCCCGGCGAAGTGAAAGTGGATGTAGTCCTGCGTCACGGCCTGGTCGCAGTGGGTTTGAAACCGGACCCATGCGGGAATGATCCAGATCGCCCCGGCGTCGAGGGGGATCTCCTGGTCGGCGTGATTTAGGATGGCTCCATCGCGGTCATTTACATAAATGCGCCAGAAAGGGCTGCAGAGATCCAACTCCCAAGGAACGGAAGTAAGAGGCACTCTCCGCGAGACTAAAATCTGGATTTGGGAATGCCACATCCGAGATTCCTCGGCGGTACTGGGAAGGGTGGGGAGGGCCATGAGCGGAAATATGCATATATTTGTCTCTGGGGTGCATTGTCAATGCCGGGGCGCTCCCCATAGAGTGATTACATGAAGTTGCGAACTCTCCCCTCCCGTCAGGTGCATTTGGATTTTCACACCTCCCCGCATATCGAGGGGATTGGTGAGAAGTTCGACAAAGCGCGCTGGCAGGACACCTTGCTGGAGGCTCGGGTCAACTCGATCACGCTCTTTTCCAAGTGCCATCATGGGTGGAGCTACCATCCGACCAAGGTCGGGAAAATGCATCCCCATCTGAAATTTGACCTCCTGCGTGCGCAGTACGACGCCTGCAAGGAAGTCGGCATTGCGGCTCCGATCTATCTCTCCGCAGGGGTCGATAATTTGGCCGCCGAGGAGCATCCTGAGTGGCGCCAAATTGACCCGGAAGGTCGATATGATGGCTGGGCGAAATCCCCACTCAAGCCGGGCTTCATCATGCTCGATTTCCTCAGCCCGTACACGGATTACCTGTGTGCCCAGATCGAAGAAGTGACGAAGCTCTTCCCGGATTGCGACGGTATCTTTCTCGATATCATTGCGCAAAATCCCGGGTGCTCGATCTGGCGCATGAACTACATGGCCACGCAGGGATGGGATGCGGAGAAGCCGGAGGATCAGGAAAAGGCCTCTGAGGTGGCGTTGGCTCGGTACTACGAGATGACGACGCAAGCCGCACAGCGGACAAATCCCGACATGCCCATTTTCCATAATTCCGGCCACATCCCCCGGGGGCGCCGAGATATCCTCCGGTATTTCAGCCACCTCGAACTCGAGTCCCTGCCGACAGGTGGCTGGGGATACGACCACTTCCCGATGTCGGCGAAGTATGTGGAAAATCTCGACATGGACTTCCTCGGCATGACCGGGAAGTTCCACACGACGTGGGGCGAGTTCGGCGGACTGAAGCACCCGAATGCCCTCCGCTACGAGTGCGCTGCCATGCAGGCGTTTAACTCGAAGTGCAGCATTGGCGACCAACTGCATCCTGGCGGCAAGCTGGACGAGAGCACCTATCGCTCCATCGGCCAAGCCTATCGCGAAGTGGAGTCTCGTGAGCCCTGGGTCCTCGGAGCGAAGTCCGTCAGTGATATCGGTGTCCTCTCCAGCGAAGCGGAGAATATCTCGCATCGCCAAAACGCCGCTGACGAAGGCATCACCCGCATCCTGCTGGAGGGGCATTTCCTCTTCGAGTTAATCGACCGCGATATGGATTTCTCTCGGTTTAAGCTGCTCATCCTGCCGGATGAGGTGCGCATTGATGAGACCTTGAAGAGTCGTCTGGATGCCTATCTGGCCAATGGAGGTCGCTTGCTGCTGACGGGCGAGAGTGGTCTGTGGAAAGACGGCGAGGGGTTCGCCTTTGATATTGGGGCCGAGTTTTCGGGAGCCAGCCCCTTCTCTCCAGACTTCGTTTTGCCCATCGAAGAACTGAGGGGGGATTTCGTCTTTTCCCCGGTGGTGATGTATCTGCGTTCGCAGCGGATCAAGGTAACCACCGGGCAGTCTCTCGGGGAGGTCTTCGACCCTTATTTCAATCGTACCTACGCTCACTTTTGCAGCCATCAGCACACGCCCTTCCGCGAGGAGCCGTCGGGCTATGACTGCGGTGTAAGGAAAGGGAATATCACCTATCTGGCTCATCCCGTCTTTTCACTCTATCGCACCTATGGAGCCGTGGCCTATCGCCACTTCATCACCAACGTGATCGAGAGCTTGCTCGGTGCGCAACGGAGTCTGGAAACCTCGCTTCCTTCCACCGGACGTGTGGCTTTAAACCGTCAGGAGAATCGCCACATCCTCCACCTGCTCTATGCCAATACCGTCAGCCGCGGTGGCAAGATGGATCTCTCGGGAGGCACGGTTTCCGGTGCGGGCTTGAGCCTCGAGGTCATTGAGGAGCTTCTTCCGCTGCGTGATGTCACGGTCCGGTTGCGCAACCTCCCTCCCATAGGCAAGGTCACTCTGGAACCCCAGGGCAATGAAGTCCCCTTTACGGAATCTGATGGCGTTTTGGAGCTGAAAGTTGCCGAGTTTGCCTGCCACCAGATGCTGGCGCTGGTCCCGCTGGATTCTTGACCGCGGGCTCTTCAGTGAGCAAACTCCCGCGTCTTGAACTCATCGCGTTTCCAACAACTGAACTGGGACATCGATTTCCTGGCGACGAATTCCATCGTGCGTTCCAAGCGCTTTGGCATTCCCGCCGAGGCCAAGTCGGTGCGCTTCCCCTTGCGCCTCCTGCGCTATTGGTTTGGCTATCATCTTCTCCGCACAGAAGCGGAGCGGGTGGGGCGCCCCTTGGAAATCGCTGAGACCGGTGTCCACACCGGACAGATGCTGGAGTTTTACCGCTCCTGTCCGAATCCTCCCGCCTACGCCGCATGGACCGCCGTCGATGCCGTTGTGCTGGGCGATAAGCTCCGCAAAGCAGGCTATGACGATGTCGTGGAGGGCAATCTGGAGTCTCCTGACTTTGAGTTGCCCCGCGAGTTTGATGCCGTGGTCATGCTTCATATCCTGGAGCACCTTTTTGATCCCGAGGCCGCGCTTGCCCGTATCGCCCGCCGCGTGAAGCCCGGCGGAGTTGTTATCGGTGGATTTCCTGTCGTACCGGAGGCTTTCCGCCAGATCCGGGAAGACAAGGTGCGTGCCCACGCCGCTCCCATGGGTCACGTGAGTGTATTCTCTCCCCAGCGTGTGGAGAGCATGGCGGAGAAGTGCGGTATGAAGGCCGAGTTTGTCGCAGGAGCCTACTTCGTGAGAAGCAAGGGGAGCCCTCTGGAAAATTCTCCGCTCTGGATGAAGTTTAATCTCCTCTGGGGTGCTGTGCTGCCAGGCTGGCCGGGCGAGATTTACTGGCTGATGCGCAAGCCGGCCTGAGTCGTCTCTTTTCGAGGCGGGTAGTTTCAGTTGTCGGTGACGTCCTGATAAGGAGCATTTTTCGTCATATCGAAAAATGTGAGGCGATACGTCTCCCGGTCGTTGAGAAAAGTACTTACTGAGTACGGCTCTCCATGAAGATCATTGGCCTCGAAACATTCATCCTGCATGCGCCCGTCACGAGAAACCAGATAGCGGATGCGGTCCACGCATTAAGCCACTGGGGGGCGCCGGGAGTCGTCATCCATACAGACGAAGGGATCACTGGTTACGGATATACGGGGACTCATGCGCATCTGCCCAGCGACCGGCTGATTGTGGACTGCATCGAGGGGTCGTATGCGCCGCTTTTATTGGGAGAGGATCCCACGGAAACCCAGCGGCTGTGGAATAAGCTGGCGCACTATCCGCCGACGCAATGGATCGGACGCGGAGGGATCACGCACTTGGCGCTGGCAGCGGTGGACGTCGCCCTCTGGGACATCAAGGCGAAGGCGAGCGGCGTGCCCTTGTGGAAGCTGCTGGGAGGATCCCGGGAAAAACGGATCAAGGCCTATAACACCGATGGCGGATGGCTGAATTGGGATGACGCCACGGTGGTGGATGATTGCCGCCGGCTGGTGGAGGTGGACGGATATCGCGGGGTGAAGATCAAGGTGGGAAGCGAGAACTACCGCAGGGATATCCATCGGGTGGAGGCCGTGAGAAGGGCGATCGGTCCGGACATTCTGCTGATGGTGGATGCGAACGGGCGGTGGGATCTGCCAACGGCAGAGCGCTTCGGCAAGGCGATATCGGGTTTCGATGTCTTTTGGTTTGAGGAACCCATCTGGTACGACGATGTGGCCGGACATGCGCGGCTGGCAGAGGCCATCGACACGCCGATTGCCCTGGGTGAGCAGCTTTATCTGTTGGATCATTTCAAGTCCTTCCTGGATGCGAAGGCGCTGCACTTTGTCCAGCCGGATGCGGTGAGGCTTGGCGGCATCACGGAATGGCTGCAGGTGGCGGATCTCGCGCTCGCGAACCGCCTGCCCGTCTGTGCGCATGTCGGCGACATGGCTCAGATCCACATGCCTCTCTCCATAGCGCATCCCGCCTGCACGATGCTGGAATATATTCCGTGGCTGCGGCAGTGCTTCACGGAGCCTGTGACGGTGAAAGACGGCTATTTCATTCCCCCCGAAGAGCCGGGAGCGAATGTCACGCTGGCTCCCGATGCCTTGGAGAGATTTGGCGTCAAATAGGAGGGAGACTTATGAAAAATCCTTTTTCACTCGAGGGCGAGACGGCGCTGGTGACAGGTGGAGGAACCGGGCTCGGGCTTGCCATGGCGCGGTGCCTGAAAGCAGCAGGAGCCACGGTCGCAATCACGGGCCGCCGCGCGGAGGTGCTGCAAGTGGCGGCGGAGGAGATCGGTGTATCGGCGCTGCCGGGCGATGTGTCCAACCTCGCTGAGCTTCCGGCGTTGTGGCGCAAGGTGGAAGAGATGGTGGGCTCCCCATCCATCCTCATCAACAATGCCGGCATCCATCTCAAGAAGTCCGCGCTGGACACGACAGACGAGGAGTTCGCCGCGATCCAGCTCACGCACCTTCAGGCTTCCTTCGCGCTGGCGCGGTTGGCGGCGACTTCCATGAGGGCGAGAAAGGCGGGGAACATCATTTTTATCTCCTCCATGGCGGGACTCTTCGGCATTCCCCAAGTCGCAGCCTACTCGGCGGCGAAGGCCGGCGTCGTCGGGTTGTCCCGCGCCCTCGCCGCCGAACTCTCGGGTGACGGCATCCGGGTGAATACCATCGCGCCGGGCTGGATCGAGACGGACTTTAACAAACCGGTGCTGGCGGCTGATCCTGCGCGGAAAGAGAAAATCCTCAAAAGGACGCCCATGGGCAGGATGGGATCGCCCGATGATATCGGCTGGGCGGCCGTTTATCTCTGCTCGCCCGCCGCGAATTTTCTGACCGGAGTGCTTCTGCCCGTGGATGGCGGAGCGTCGATCGGGTTTTAAGCGGCGGCGCTGGCGGTCTTCAGAGCGCGGCTCAATTCATTCGCATGGCGGTAGCCGAGGAAAAAGGAGGTCTCTTTAACGGAGCAACCTTGCGCGATGCGCATGCGCGCGACATTTAACTTCGTCTTGAGGATATAGGTGTGTGGAGTCGTCCCGATATGTTCGCGAAACAGCCGGTTCAAAGTTGCGACGGAAACCTGAAGGTAGGCGCAGAGACTGCTGACCGGCCTGCGCTCATTCAGGTGCTGATCGATCCAGCGAAGGGCTAGCTCGATGCGCGCCTCTGAGTCCGTCGCGAAAGCTTTCGCGGAGGCGCGCATCAGGGCGAGATCGAGTTGAGCATGGAGAATCTCCAAGGCGAAAGGCGTGGTGCTATTGGGGGAGGCAATCTCATGGCGACAGCGTAGGTGCAGTTGATTCAGGGGCTTGCCGAACGACGCGTGGGGCTTGAAAAAAGAAGGAGCTTCCATTCCTTGCCCCACAAGCCCGGGTCGTGGAGGCGTGCGCCAGATCCAACCAAGGACCTCACACTTTCCATCAGGGTGATCGCTCAGACCGGAAGGACAGTCTGGCGGAATGATGACAAAAGTGCCGGGCTGCAATTTTTTGGTCCGCTGTCCCAACGAAAAGGTAGGAGAACCTTGCACAAGGAGAAGATACTCCCATCCGATACCAAGGGTGGTTTGAATGGGGTGTCGTCCGTAGCTCCGACGCCCCCAGGCGAGGTAGAGAAGGTCGTAGGTGGCCGCAGCGGGGGGCTGCCATCGAGGTCGGCCAGCGGGAGGCAACTGCAAGGCCCTGATGAATTCCGACATGTCCGATAAATACACCGAACCTTGGCGAAAGCGAGTCTGAGACGCTTTGTCTCGGTCCTTGTTGTGTCCTGACCCGCCATTCAGACGGCCGATGTCAGGAGTACAAAATTCTCCCTGTATAAATAGAAAAATTAATACGTTTACTATTGCATCATGAAGTATTAGACAAATTAATTTAATGAAATCGCAGTCTGAGCGCGATGGTTTTGCGGCTCCGTCTTCTCTGACGGCGCAAGACGTTTTTTCCCTCAGGCGGGTCGCTTTTCGAGGTCGGCAGTCCGGTGCTTTGGATGTCGCTTCCATCTGTTTTCCCGATCCCCTCCAGGTCACAACCTCGCAGATTGAAGCTACTTATGAATACCATTCCTGATTCCGTGTACGGTGCTGTCCTCATCAGCATTATCGATTTCTTCCTCAGTTTCGTCATCATCGCGGGCATCGGCGTGATCCTGGCAATCCTGCCAGTCGTGAATCGCTACTGGTCCATCGACGACAAGGACCTCAAAGGCGGACATTGATCGGAACGTTCATCCACTGACCTGATAAAAAATATGTGGGAACAACTCTTGTCCCTGTTTGAGGCCCTGATGAGACAGACCGGTCTGGCGCACCTGTATTGGGGAAACATTGTGATGGTGACTGTCGGTGCCGTGATGATCTATCTGGCCATCGCCAAGAAGTGCGAACCCTTCCTGCTCATCGGAATCGGCTTCGCCTGTATCGTGGTGAATATTCCCGGCTCCGATCTCGCGGAAGCCGGGGGACTCTTCTACTACGCGTATCAAGGGGTCTCGTCCTTGATCGTGCCGCCCTTGATCTTCCTCGGCGTGGGGGCGTTGACTGACTTCGGTCCCATGATTGCCAATCCGAAACTCGTCCTCCTGGGAGCCGGGGCGCATCTCGGTATCTTTGTCGCGCTGATCCTTGCCAAGGCCATCGGCTTCAGTCTCGCGGAGGCTGGTGCCATCGGCATCATCGGTGGCGCAGACGGCCCCATGGCGATCTTTGTCACTATGAAGCTGGCTCCGCATTTGTTACCGCCCATTTCTGTGGCAGCCTATTCCTACATGGCCCTGATGCCGATCATCCAGCCCCCCGTCATGAAGCTCCTGACGAGCAAGGCGGAGCGCAATATCCCGATGGCCCAGATGCGTAAGGTCAGCCGTCTCGAGAAAATTATTTTCCCCGTCATCATCGCAATCATCGTGAATCTCTTCTTCCCACCCGTCGCACCCTTGGTGACGATGCTGATGCTGGGAAATCTTTTCCGCGAGGTCCTCATCGTGGGACGCCTCGTCGATACAGCCGGAGGACCGATCCTTAATGTTGTCACCATGGTGCTGACGGTGGCGATCGGCTCGACCATGTCCGCGAAGAACTTCCTGAATTGGCAGACCGTGGAGATCATCGGGCTAGGCCTCATTGCCTTCGTCTTTGGCACGGCATCCGGTGTGATCACGGCGAAGCTCATGAATCTCTTCCTGAAAACGAAAATCAACCCCCTCATCGGCTCCGCCGGCATTGCCTCCAAGCTCACGCCAGCCTCCCTGGCACGCTGGTCCCAGGCGGGTTCCTGGATCTCATCGACTCGAAACTCTCTTTTCAGCGCATGCAGCACCTTCCACTCTCCCGGTGTCAGATGTACGGTCTCGACGCGGTGCATGTGGGCTGGCTCGTCCACGCGGTCACCCGGTTCGATCTTGCGACGGCGCATGTGTCCGACGCCAAGGGCAAAGATCCCCTTGGCCGGCATGAGACGGAAAGTCTCGGCCCCGGTCTGCTCTTTCAAAAATTCGCAGTGCTCCTGCAAGGAAAAGCCGGCCGGCACTTTCACCGTCGTCCAGAGGCGGAAAGCCTGTCCCGGAATCTTCGCATCCGTGGACCTGACCACGACATGACCCGAGAAGGGATCTTTTTGAAACATGAACTCGAATATCTCATCCAGCCGATCAGGACTCACCTTCCACGC
>Ga0351893_10112_pt1 | contig 29613 bp, 24 predicted proteins | sample TotcelFGM3001K15_FD_206765 | JGI IMG/M metagenome (GOLD analysis project Ga0351893, IMG submission 206765) | Enriched cells from coal bed in the Powder River Basin, Montana, United States - Total cells FGM rep3 HSBNCT.FGM.300.1.K15 ...
CAGGCCGGATTATCTCTCAGCTTATTGAGGTAAAAATTTACGATCTTCTCTCTCAACTCGGATGAAATATCAGCCGGCGTGAGTGAATTGAAGCTCGCCCGCGTGTCGATGAAAGGCTTTCTTGCAAAGGATACCATCAACTCCGCAGGATATACATCGTAGTAGCCAAGCGACGTCCTTGCCTGATGCCACACTTCATCCGTTACAATAAACCCGTATATCGAATAATCCAACGTGTTTGGCCTGCTGCCAATTATCTCCGCCGGATTCCAATCGGGCATATCACCCAAAACAGTCGTTTTACCACCGAGATGAGGCACCCTCCCAGACATACCTCTGAATTTGCCAACCATATCACCAATCAGGCGCCGAACAAAATCGTCATCGGGCAGTGTTATGCATTTATTTGCGGCGAGCGGCCTCACTTGAAAAATGACGACATCTCCCCTTCGAGTTACGGCAAATTCAATATCGAGAACCATTCCGGGGAACAACGATTCAATCTCCTTTACCGCCTGAATCAGCCCATACCATCTATGATCCGGTGTTATGTCCAAATAGTGTGATATATACACCGTACTGCCGGCAAAGCCGCCGGTGACCGTATCAGTCTTGCCGCTCGACTCATCATAGTTGACCACATAGTATGGCGCGTTTGTTTCAATCTGTCTGGTAAACACAACGCCGCTTATCCTGATGTTTTCGGTCTGGCTCTGCACGAGGATCTGATCATCCCCGGAAGACGTTCGATTATCCTTCGTATACGACTCGACAACCGCGTCAACGGCTGATGAAATAGCACGATCGCACACATTGACATCGAGCACGCTTCTGAATCTTCCGGCCTGAGAGGCGCCCGATCCGTCCTCGCAGAGTGCGGAGCTCCTGACGACGATTTTCGAAGTGCCGAGATATTTTTCCCTGATTCTACGGCAAATGCCTTCCCTTTCGCGCAGCCACTCCCTCGACGTGAACACAAACGAGGATTCGACCCGGGAACAGCGCACCCGAGATCTCAACCATTCAAGCACATCAGCCTTTGTACGATCATTGTATGTCATGGATGAATGGCCCTTCAGGCAACGCCCTTGCCGCCGGGCACATACGGAGGAATCCCACGCACAAAGCGATAGTAATTAAAAATCCAAATCTCGAACGGAAACCGGTAGCATGAATGATTCAACCGCATCTTTGCCAGACGATGCCCAATCCAGAAAAAAAGTCTCATCTTCGACGACTTCATTTTTTCACGAACAAGCCTGAGCGTACCCCTGTACATGTTTCCCGGGATCGCCAGGGGGATAAAAAAGGTCAGGACATTATAGATCAACCGTTCCATCTTCGGGGACTTCCATGGGTAACTGTTGCTGGCATGAGCGTAATTCGTATTGAACTCACCCCAGCTCTGCAATGTATTGGGGACGCTCAATCCTGCACCAACCGCATCGTCATACATTGACGTTCCGGGGAACGGAACATAAAATGAAATAGCGAGCAGGAAATCCGGATTGATTTCCTTGAGCCTTCGCGCCAAGTCGATGCTTTCGTATACATGGCTGAGCTTTTCGACTTTCGGAAGGCAAAACAAGAAGTTGAATGCAGCTATGAGGCCATGCGCATTGATAATTTCAGCGGTTCTGAGAATATCGTCAACTTGCACGCGCTTCCGAATATAGTCCAGAATGTCCTGAGCGCCGCTTTCCGACCCAATGCTGACTCGATAACAGCCGCTTTTCTTTATCAAGTCCCATAGTCCATGTTGTTCGTATCGGATCACGTCCCTGATATGCATCTGCGCATCCCACGCGAATCTGACGCCCGATGCAACCAGCGCCTTGCAGAAATCCTCCACACGCTGCATATTGACGAAGAAATTAGCATCAACAAAGCTCATCGAATTGAATTTTTTTTCCTCGACCAGCCACCTGATCTGATTTACGGCGCCCTGCGTGCCATATGAATACATCCTCTTGCCAAACACACTGTTGCTGCAACAATATGAGCACTCATGAGGGCAGCCGAAACTGCTCACATAATAAAGATGACCGGTTATCGGAATGCCGTTGATGACCGGTTTATAGCGCAATTTCAAAGAGTGTTCGCGATAATACTCGAGATCAATCAGATCGAATGCGGGCAGCGAACATCGCTCGAGCAAGGGATAGGCGGAAATGGGTGCTTTGACTATTCCCTTTTCTGATTTATAAAGAATATTATCAATACCCGTTAACGGCTCATTACGAGAAATCCGGCGCACCAGCTCAAGAAACGAACACTGGCCCAGACCACGCACGACGATATCAACTTCGTCGCACCTGATGGATTCATCTGGTAGCGCTGAAACGTGCCACCCTCCCCAGACGATTGGAATCGTCGCGTGGTTCCTTTTAATTCTTTTTGCAAATTCTATTCCTTCGGAGATTTCGTTACCGGTTAACGCCGAGATTCCTACGCAGAGCACCTTGTCCCACTGCCTATTCAATGAAAGATATATGCTCTCGACAGAATCGCGCTGATCGATAATGCGTATCGAATACCCGGCATCGCGCAGCGTTGCCGCAAGCGATATGAGGGACAATGGTATGAGCGGAACCCTCTGCCTCATGACGCTCTCGCTATCCTTATACGGATAACCTTTGAACAGAATAATTGTATTTTTTATCGTTCTCTTATTCATTATTTCTCACGGCGCTTGTTACGAAACAAAGCAGAATTCACAGGTGGGTCAAACGCTGCAGTACTGAACCAATATCGTTCAACGTTGTTATTCTATGATCGGACTCATATTCTTCACTCAGCATCACATCTTTATACGCCCCCCTCATGATCCTGACCGTGTGCATGCCGAGTTTTTTGGCGCCAATAAAATCCTTGCTCGGATTATCACCGACATAGATCGACTCGCCGGGCAGCACAGCCAGGAACTCAATTGCTTTTTTGTAAGGAAAGACGCTGGGCTTCCGCTTATCGATGCCAAATTCATCGGAAATAATCATGCATTCGAAATATTCACCAATTTCAAGAGCAGCGATTTTACGCCGTTGAATCCGTTCAAATCCATCGGTTATAAGCCCAAGCTTGACTTTGCTCTTTCTCAAGTCTTGCAGAACACCGATAACCTCTGGATAGAGCGAAAGCTCCGGCTCATGCTGGCGATATACATCAACCAGCTCGCCAATAATGCGCTCGTCGTGTTCAGCCAATTCTCTCATCGCAATATCAAATACCTTTCCTCTTCCGTATTTTTCCAGCGTCGCTATCAATACGCGATAGCATCTTTCGGCAGAAATATTCATTCTGCTCGAAACATATGCAGAGACAGCCCTGAATCCCCCTCTTACGAACTGAGATTCGTCGTACAGTGTTTCATCAAGATCAAAGATGACCGCCCGAATCACGATTTCTCCGCGAGCTCGTCGCCGGACAAGAATACTTCGCGCAGATACCTCAGCATGACGTAGTTATCCCGATAATTGCCAATTTGAGGCTCGACCTGCTGGCCCGTGATCAACCTGATCAGCCAGAGAGGAGTATTGTGCCCGGATTTAATCGACAATATGCTTGCGCCACCGAGTCTGCAATTGACCTCGATAAGCTTCGCCGACACGTTGTCCTTGATGAACTGAAGACAACAATGCCCGCTGATACCGATCGATTGCGCAAAGAGAACCGAACATCGTGTCAATTCATCGTCACGCACTGTCCGCCCCTTGTATGACTCTCCTGAGACCGTCTCTATGCGCTCGCGGGGCACTACCGATATAACGTTTTTAGCAAAGTCCGAGAACAGATCGACCGTGTACTCTTGCCCCTCAATATATTCCTGAACAATCGGGTCGTTTATGGAGGGAGCATAGAAGTCGAACTCGCTCCTGCTGAACACCTTATGAACACCCTTGCTGCCACAGCCCACTCTGGATTTGATCATCAGCGGATATTTTAACGAGCGATGGTCGAGCTGCTCCGGAAGAAACGTGTCCGGTGTCGAGAACCCTTCTGATTTCAAATACTTGTAAAATTCATACTTATCCCTGCAAATACCGATGACCTGCGGATCCGCTGTCAACACATGAGTTCCACAACGATTGAACTCATCGCCCCACTGCGCAAAGAACGATACATCCTCATCCCTTGTCGGAATCAACAGCTTGACCTTTTCACGTGCGCAAATGCCCAATACCTCCTCGAGATAACCGTTTGAATCCATCGGCGGCACAACATAGCTCCCATCGCTCACGTAGAGTCCCGCCGACAACGGGTTCGTATCGACCGTTATGACCTTTCCGCTGACGCCCTCATGATCCATGGCGTCTTTCAGCGCTTTGATCAGCCATACTTTGCGCGAAACGCTTGTAATTAATATATTTACATCCACACGTGCCTCACCTGTATGCTTTTCCGTAGACAATGCAGCTCCTTCCAACTCCAAGTTTTCCCAGATTGCTGTAAAGCGATCTTCTGAGATCGTCCGGAAGGCTCAAATCGAACTTCATCCTCTTTTGATGGCAGATATTTCCGATCACGTTATCGCCAACGTAGTTGTCACCCATCAAGAGAAACATTTCCATCGGAAACCCGGTCGTGCTGGATACAACCTCGACGCCGTGGCGCTTGAGCAGCTTGCACAAGCTGTCGTGATTGAAATAATTGATATGATCCGGAGTAGATACCCACCATTTTTCAACATTGTTGCCGCATACTGAAGTTTGAAGCCGGCTGAAATCGTTCGGCACTTCAACGCAAATCATGCCCCCTGGTTTCAGAAGTCGTAAGCCTACGTCCAGCAACCCGTGTGGACTTGGAACGTGTTCTAAAACATATTTCAGATTGATGGCATCAAAAGAATTTGCCCCAGTATCGCTGGCATATTCCTCGAGCGTCGTATTGTGAACCTTGAGTCCCATTGAGGATGTATAACGCTCAGCCTGAGGCGAAGGTTCGATTCCGACACACTCCCAGCCCCTGTTTGTCATGAACCTCATGAAATAGCCGTAGCCACAGCCCACATCGAGCAATCTTCTTGCACCGGAATCGACAAAGGAATTAAACACCTCAAGCGTGTCCTTGTGTCCCAGATCAGCCCACATCGATTCCCTATCTTCCTTCTCGGGAATCAACACCTTGGAAACGTCCTCCTGATAGTACATATTCCTGTAGTACGACACGATCTCATCATGGGTTGGAACTGGATCCAAATGCTTGAATCCACACACCTCGCAGTCGATGACTTTGTATTTCCCCTTCTGTGCTACAACCTGGCCCTCGTGCATACATCCTCCGTAGTTGCGTCCACTAAACGATGCTTCGTATCAGCTGAAATGATTCCGCCGCCGGAACCCCGACAGCGCTCCCCCACCGTTGAGCAATTGAAGCAATTGCTTTCGACGAGCGTGGATGAGGAAACTCGCGAAGCTCACTTTCATACAGCATCATGGCGTCAATCTTCTCCTGCAGCGTATCAGTAATATCATAGAAGACGTTTGGACTGAACGTCGGCTGAATCTGACCAAACGTCCACTCGGTTGATGACGGCACTTCAAATGAGTATATATCCCTGACGGAAACGCCCTTGACAGGTCGCGTCGCCGTCATGACCGCGCGGCTAGTAACATGATGGTCGATGTTCAGATCTGAGCAGTGATGCGTAAATATCACGGATGGCTTCCACCTGTCGACGCAGGCCTCAATCGTTTTCGTAACGTCAAGTACTGAAACCGAGTCAAATCTGTTGTCCGGATAGTCCGCAACGGAAACATCCTTCGCCCCCAGCTTCAGCGACACAGCTTTGAAGACATCGATCATGGCCTGAATTTCCTTCGGGTCCGGCACAACGCCGCGGCCATAGCGCGATGCGACCCCTGCGCTCAAAACAGCGATGTATATATCGCTCCCCTCGTTCGCCAAACGCCGTATTGTTCCACCGCATCCCAAGACCTCGTCGTCAGGATGGGCCGCAACGACTAATATTTTATTGCTCATGACTTGCCCCCGCGCTGCTCAAGTGCCGACAGAGTTCTTCCTTCTGGATATTTCCCCGCATCAATACGTCATAGGAGTCAGGGCCGTGATTGAACAACAAATCGACGACAGACAGATTCGATACAAAGGCGCCGTGCAACTGTTGATATTCAGGGGAGCGATAATCCTGAAAGTAAAAACCGACGTCACGCTTGTCGAATCGGCCGATGTCGGCGTAATCCCTTCCACAAGCTCCGAATACGAATGCATCGGCATGGGAGACACTGCATATATCGGCGATGAGATCCGCCTTCCTTCCGCGCAGATTGAGGTCCGACATTTTGCTGATCTGCGTTCGAATGTTGAGTTGATCGAGAAACCATCTCAGCATAAAGTCGTTCACATCGACCAGCCGCTCCCACCGCATGGAATAACATTCGCGGAAGAAACTAGCATACTTCCGATAATACGGCGCCTTTCCATAGTTCATCTCGATAGCCTTCAGGTGTTTTTGGGCCCAGAGAGACGAGTTGTCGATTCCGATTTCGCGGATCGTCTTGCCCATGTGCCCCTTCAAGCCTACGGGCACCGTCAGCCAGAAGGCGCCGTTCGGTCCCTTGATCCTGTTTCTGTTGGTGAAGCTGTTTTTCTCAAACTGGACATCATCCAGAATGACAGCCGTGTCGCCCAGGGCGATCTTATGAAAAAAACCGAGCCACGGCAAATAAGCCGGCTGATGGGCTGTTACAATCTTCATAGATCATCCGCGGTCAGCGGATCCCATGCCTGTTTGCATTTGTTCAGCTTCTTGCCGACGAAGTTATCGAACTCCTCGGGCAAAGCGCCGTCCGCCGGACGCAACACGCTGATATCGTCCGATGTCAATATGGCACCCGATTTCAGCGGTTTGTTGATATGAAGACTCCGTCTCGACTTATCCCTCATTTCCCTCTCATTGGCAGACAGAGTTATCACATCAGTTCCAAGCGCCTCCTCGATCTGACGTATAGCGACGACAAGGTTCTTCAGCTCCCCCGGCTCAAGAGCAACATGATGTTCGGCTTTTTCCAGCGCATTGCGATCCAAGGTGATATGTTTCTCGATGATCCTAGCTCCACAAGCCACTGCTGCAACTGAAAGATCGTGGCCTAACGAGTGATCAGAAAACCCGACCGGTCTTCCGTATTTGGTTTTCAGCCTGATGATGCTTCTCAGACTCGCATTGCAGTACTTGAGTGGGTAATCGCTTACGCAGTGTAAAATGGCCAGTCGGTTGCGATCAAAACAGGAAACAGCCCTGTCGATTTCCTGCTCATCGGCCATCCCCGTCGAAAGGATGACCGGTTTGCCCACTTCATTCACCTTTCTCAACAATGGTATGTTCGTAACATCCATTGACGCGATTTTATAGATCGGCACGTTCAGGCTCTGCAGCAAATCAACCGATTCAAGCGAGGTGGGAGTCGAGAACGGAACAACCCCGGCGCTCCTCGCATAGCGAAAGACCTCTTGATGCGCATCATACGGCAAGGCGATCGAATCAAGGAATTCATGCCACCAAGTAAATTGCGTAACATTCCATCCCGGATATTCGGATGACGGTATCTTCGGGGTTACGATATCAGTCCCCCTGAATGTCTGGAACTTGACCGCATCCGCGCCAGCTTCAGCCGCAGCATCTATAAGACGTTTCGCCGTATCCGGATTTCCATTATGATTATTTCCGATTTCGGCGACAATGAACACACTGCGAGACAGTCTTTCAAAGAAATCCATGGTCATTTCACCTCGACATTGCATTCATGAAGAACTCTGGCGATGTCGAGTGCCTTCACGGGTTTATAGCCATTTGACCGAGGATCATTCATGCATTCAATCGCCAGAATTCTATGATCCCCTGCGATGAGGAAGCAACGCCGGCCCCTTTTCACAATATCTCCGCACGTCCCGCTGATTTCTTCCTTGCATATTCCAGCGCGCCAGATCACGAGCTTCTTTTCGTTCCTCACCAGATAGGCTCCGGGCCACGGGTGGGCAAGCGCACGTATCTTATTATGAATTGTCTGGGCTTGGGAGGTGACGTCGATCATGCCGTCCTTCGGCTTTCTGGCCCGATAATGGGTGCCGCCCGGGGGCTGACATGTCGCTACGATCATTCTCGATCTGATTTTCTGCTCGAGTGAGTGAAATATATCTGGTATTTCGGCAGCGACCTTTCGATCAAGATCGTTGATGTCATCATCGGGAGAAACGTCGACGCACCGCTCATCAACGATCGGACCCTCGTCAAACGTGTCGGATACGAGGTGGAGGGTGATTCCCACCTCTTTCTCCCCATTGATCATTGCCCAGTTCATCACATGAGCGCCCCTGTAGTGTGGCAAACGGCCGGGATGGAGATTGAATGCGAAATAATCGACTAGACCCAAATGTTCCTTCGGAATCAACTTGGTGTAAGAATCGACGATATACACATCTGGCGTAAGCTTTCGCAGATCTTCGATCAGGCCACCATCATGCAAATCCTTTGGCGCAAACACGCGAAGGCCGCTCTTCAAAGCATCGGTTTTCAATACTTCAATCGTCTCATGGGTCCGGTTCGGCGGCACAACGATGGCAACGACCTCAAATACATCAGACGCGCGTAAAAGCCTGTAGCTGCTCAGACCGGTGTTATGATACCCCCAGAACACCGCTCGCAATGGCAGCCTTTTGCTCTTAAGATCGATTCGGACGAATTCACTCATAATATTGTCGTAACATCGAACGGCGACACCTCGAAATCCGCCATGACGAAGAATTGGCCGACAGTGCTCAGACTCGACAGCAGTCCTGCGTACAGGTCATTGTCATAGGTTGAGGAGGGTGCACAATTGGTCTTCTGATTGTCGACGAGCTGAAAACAGATCATGGGAAGATCCAAATATCGACCTTCCAATACCGTACTACCACATCCAAAGATGCCCAAATCAGCCCAAGCCATAAGCCGAGCCATCTCGGGACCGACATTTCTCATAAACTCAATATGGTGGTGCGAAGACTCGATGAAACTCCGAATCTCATCATCATGGGATTGATCAGACCCCAAGACAGCCTTGATACAAATACGGGGAAGATGAGAACATTCAAGACCCTTGAGGACCTGAAGGATAATGGTGTCGATGTTTGAGGCGCCCATCGTTACAAGGATATTTTTGATCTTCCGCGATGGGTTTCGATGCAATCGGCCCTTTTCCTGGATAAACTCACTTCTCATCAGGGCATGATGAGGCCCGGCATAAAGCCGCGTGTAAGGCTCGATTGAATATCTTATATCACACGCTTTGATATTCTGATTCACAACGACGTCCGCCACGATGTGACACGATGCCATATCATCGATGCACATCAAGTTGAATCCCGAAGACTTAACGCTTCTCTGATACGATGTACCGAACTGATACCCATCTAGGATGATCCACTTCGCATCAATACGTCTTGCTGTCTCAAGGCAATACATCGAATCATCATGCATCTTCCCATCTATTTCACCCTCACCCTGCATGCGATGCAAAACGAATCCCTCATCGGCAATTCTGTCGAGTATCGCCCTCGTGGTCGTGGTTGTGGCATAGTGAACTGACTGACCATGATCGCGCAACATCTGCCCCAACGCTAAAGTCCGCATCACATGACCAGCCCCGATTTTCGGCGACGCATCTGCCCTGATCAGGTAAGTCTCGCTCATCGGTTTCCTTATTGTTTACAGGTGGAGTATCGTTGGGGCAGCCAGCGTGCCACTTCTGGCACAGCTCAGGCCAGACTATCCCTGCTGCGCGTTTGCAGGGTCTTGAGAGGATTGTCGCAGTTCAACACGATACCCAATGCCGCATTGTATCGTTTGACACCATCCTGAACAAGCCGTACCAGTTTCTCGCTCGGAATGGACGTAAAATTCAAGTGCAGGTCCTGCCTGTCGGCAATAGACAGCAGGTACTGCTCCTCGTCCTTAATCAGACCCTTCTCACGGGCATAGCCATAAATCCACGACCCGGGGAGCGCCAGCAGATACCCGGAACTAGGAGCCACCTGTTCCTCGATACAGAAATCAATCGTCCGTCTGATCGTCTCTTCCGTTTCAATCGGATATCCGAATACAAGACTTGTAAATGTGACAATATGGGCTTCGCGAAGCACATGACGCGTCTCAACAAATTTTTCCAGACCCGCCGGTTTCCCCATCATCCTGAGAATGTTCGCATCGGCCGATTCAATCGAGTAGCCGAGGCCAACGCATCCCAGCTGTCTCATGCGTTTCGCGAGGGGGAGGTCGGCCTTTCGAAGGGCTCCTGGAATAATCGTCCCCGTCCAATAAATATCGATCTTCTCTGAGGCCAACCTATCGCAGAACTCCTCTATATGAGATCTGTTTGGGAATGAGAGCTCGTCAGCAAATTGAATGTAATTGGCGCCGTACCTGTTTCGAAGGTCCTTGATCTCACCAATAACAGACTCGGGCGAGCGAATCCGGTATTTATCCTTCACGAAGCAGTGATAGCAGAAGGTGCACTTGTAGACACATCCTCGCGCCGTATTGACGTTGAAGACGCGCAGTTTATCGGCGTCGATCGGTATGGCCTCGTGAGTATTATATTTCGATGCGGATAAATAGGCGCCGACATCGAAAAGATCCCTTGTCGGATACGGTATGCTGTCGATATCCTTGATGACCTCTCTCTTTGGTGTGCTGACAACCCGCCCCTGACGCTTGAAGCAGATACCATTGACGTTATCGAGCGAATGAGAATTTTCCAGCGCTCTTATGAGTTCAACAATCGTTGTATCGCCCTCGCCGACCACTGCAATATCGACATCGGTTTTCTCCAAGAGGAGATTGGGAATCGACGAAGCAACCGAGTTTCCAGCAACAATCACCGTGTTCGGGTGAGCGGATTTTACGATCGATGCGATCCACTTGACCCATTTATATGCCGTAACGATGCACCCGAAGGCCACGACATCGAAAGCATTATCGGTAAGATATTTTTTTACTTCGACATCCGAAAACCTGTGCGCGTCGATATCATAAATCTGACATCGATACCCGGCGTCATGCAAGGCCGTGGCGATATAGGACAACCCCATGGGAAAGATCTTTCTTGGATTATCCGGTCTTATGCTCGGATTGATCAGGAGTATTTTCATACTTATCCGCTCATCTATGTGTTGCTTACCCTTTTTAACTGTTCACGACTTTCATACACTTTGTAAAACGCATTAATGAGATCGTCCAGATCCGGCTTCATTAATGGTGACCGGTGCATATTATGAAAGAAAAGCACCTTGTCGTACATCAGTTCCGTAATAGGGCAAAGGCCATCCTTATACTCCACCGCCCCCTTGTAGTGTGGACAGGTGAACGGACAGCCGTGTTTGCCAAAGGCGATCTTTTTCCGGTAGATGTTCTGCCTATAGAGCGGAACGGCAGAATCGGTCGAGAGAAACCACCCTGTGCTATTGCGTATGTCCGTCAAGGGAAGCTCTGCCACAACGGCATCGATAAACACTTTTCGTGACACCCCGACAATGTCTTCGTCAAATTTGAATGGGTGAACATAATAGGCGTGGTCACACCCGTCATAAATGGTCGGTGGGATTATACCGGGAAGATCCTTCAATTTCTGCGCAATATATCCGGCGTTTTCAAAGCCCGATTTCAACAATCCGGGCAATCTCTTCATCTGCTCAACGCCAATCGCGGCCTGAATTTCGGTCAACCTGTAATTGAATCCCAGAATGTTGATGACATCGTCGAGGTTCCTTTCCGTTGAGGCCGTCTCTCCGTGGTTTCGAATCAAGGTTAGCTTATCATAAATGCCGTGGCTGTTTGTGACAACGATTCCACCCTCTCCGGTATGAATGTGCTTGTGATAGTTCAGGCTGTAGACGCCGGCGTCGCCGATCGTTCCGACATAACGCCCCTTATACTTGGTCAGAGGCGCCTGAGCGCAATCCTCAATGACCTTGAGATTGTGTTCCCTCGCTATATCCATGATCGGATCCATGTCCGCCGGATGGCCGAACAGATGGACCACCACTATCGCCTTTGTGGAAGGCGTGATTCTTTCCTCTATGCTGCTCGGCGACATACAGAATATGTCGTCCTGGATGTCTGCAAAGACGGGAATCGCATTATACACGAGCGCGCAGGTGGCCGATGCACTCATCGTAAACGGAGAGACGATGACCTCGTCGCCGGGGTCTATCCCAACAGCTCCTATGGCTGCGTAGAGGCCGGATGTGGCTGAATTGACGCTTACGGCATACTCGGCGCCGACGCTCTCCTTCCAGACATCTTCAAGCTTCCTCACCTCGGGCCCCCCAAAGAAGGCATCCGACCATCGCGCTGCAAATCCCGAAAGCTTTCCCGTCTTCATGACACGAACGACGGCATCTATCTCTTCGTTCTGGATGTAATTATAGGGGGGGAAGGGTTTGGTCCTCACCTTCTTGCCACCCTGGACCGCTAGCTGAGACATTTTACGCTCTCCTTCGCTCTTTCGAGAATGGAACAGAAAAGGCCATAGCTCATCAGTTCATAGTCCCGATTTTCACGTCCATCCGTCCCCGCGTTCAGGTTTTCGACGATGTGAGATAATATCCGAAACATACTGCTCTTCAAATCGGACTGAATTGCGCTTCCTTCAGATGACACCCACCGGTGGCCCGGGAACATCGCGCTTGAAATAACCGGGAACACAGTATGATTGTAGCCGTTGTCCGAAGACCGCACTCTCCCCTTGGTAAAGAAGAGATCGAACTCAAAGATATTATAGTTTGCCCGGTTGAACACCAGATAGACCCTCGCGCCGTTATCGTACTTCATAAATACATCGAAATACAGCGGAACCCCCTCTGCAGTGTCTTTTGAGACGTTCATAACAACGAAGTCGCGTGGTGTCCCTAAAAGATAATGTACGAGATCGACTACGTGCGTGCCGCTTTCAATGTAGCCCTTGGAACAATTACAGGTCAACGTGAGCAGTTCTCCGAGCTTGGAGCCCCAGACCATATCTCTTATCTGGGCAACGGCGCCATCCCACCTTCGGGGGTGATTCACATAGAATATCTTCTTTTTTCGCAGCAGCTCCCTCTCAACAGAGGCATAATCGCCCCCGATGGGCTTTTCGCACCAGACAGCCTTCACGTGCTCCGAGTCCAGACATTGTCTGAGAATCTCCGGATGAGTCGATGCCGGCGTGCATATGCTCACGATGTCAGGTCTGGTCTCCTTGAGCATGACCTGTGCATCGCCATAGGCATGCTCGATCTGCCAGTCTAGACAGAAACGGTTCAGCTGGTCCCGGTTCACATCCGCCGCCGCAATAAGGTCAACCTCTTCATGAACCGTGTACGCCTTCGCATGGGTCAATACCGACGGATCATCCCGTCCGGCCTGATAACCACCAGCGATTTTCCCGCATCCGATGATCGCAGCTCTGTATTTCGCCATGGGTACTAGTCCAATCCCAGATACTTCCTGGCTCTTTCAGTGTGATCATACCCCCTCGGCCTCTTCTGATCAATGTGACTGTTGATCTTCCGAATGTCCGGCCGTTTCGTCAGGAGTGAATAGATATCCTTATACCTGAAGTTCCTGTTTTTCGGATAGAGTTCCTCATAGACCGTCCTGATGACAAAATAATCCTGAGGCGTATCCAGCGTAAGCCTCTGGTCGGGCATGTGGTAGCCCGGCTCCGCGAACATGTTCATCAGCTTATATTTCTCCGGATGCTCGTAAATATGAAGACTGGGGTGCTCACGATCCGCAGCGTCCTTCGTCGTGGCCTCAATATCATTGAGGATTGATGTCTTGAAAACCTGAACATCCATGCCGCGCGGATGCGTCCTCTTGATGATGTTCGCAACATAATCGACATCAGAAGCCATGAAGGTTCGTATGTACTCGGAGATGATATCCGGATCGGCCAGCGGACAATCGCTCGTGATTTCGACAATGATGTCGAGGTTGTATTTTCGAGCCGCGCCGACGACCCGTGAGAGGACATCCTCTTCGCTCCCCCGGAAGCATCCAACGCCCCACCTCGACGCAAAATCAACAATCGTCAGATCGCGCTCATTCTCGGTCGTGGCGATGATGACCTCGTGGGCCTCCTTGACCTGTTTCAGCCGCTCCACCATCAATTCCAGCGCGGGTTTCCCTACGATCGGCAGGAGTATCTTTCCCGGAAGCCGTGTCGAAGCCATTCTCGACTCTACGATGATCCCGACTTTCATAAGCGATGCCTCCCTTATAAGTATGCCCTGCACACGTTAATGAACTTATCGGACGCGCCTTTGTAGAGATGCGCCAGTTTGTTTCGTTTGTCCGGTATATTGCCATGTTTCATCTGCATGCCCAAGCACAGCGATGACAGTTTATTGAACAAATCTTCTTCCGTAAACACTCCGTCGATCAATCCCAGTTCTGTTGCCTTGAAGTTGAATCTTCCATTGTTGTTGATCTGAATCGACAAGGTATCTTTTCCCATAATGGCAGATTCCAGCAGGACGATCGTCGTCATTCCCAGCACGATATCAGCTTCATTGATGAGCTTGAGGCTGTCTTCTTTGACGACCGTAACCGACAAAGCACGGTTGTATGAGTGATCGTTGCGATCATGAAGCGCCGCTTTTACAACCTCTCCGTCACGCTCCCTCGGATGAATGCCGATCGTCAATCCAACCCGCACATCACTCGCATAGCATACCCTATCCAGACAACTCACCAGCGACTTGACGATGGTGCCTTCATGATAGCCGAACCAATTCGGACTGCGTTCATCTTCCCCATACAACTCCGCTATCGGCTGGGAGAAGAAGGCGATCCTGACAGCAGAAGCGCCCGAACGCGCATCATAAAGCTTCCTCGAACAGGATCTCACGTTTTCCAAATGCGGACTGCCTACGACATTGATAACCTGCGGATCAAACCCCTCGCGGACCATTTCCTCCCGCATGATATCGTCGAGGACCAGTATTTTTTCAGGAACGACCAGCTCACCCGACAGCAGAAACCTCCCCCGGAGCTTGCTCCAGAAGTCGACAAACGAGACCGTTTTGACGCCATACTCCTTTGCCGCCTTGAGAAACATGGACTCCACGCTGTCCTCGTTCGATGTCCCCGCCACAATCAGGGCGGGTTTTAACGCACTGACAGTCCGTTGAACGTCGAGTTGACCCATGTCATCGGATTCATTAAAGATATCGAATCCGGCCCGTGACCAGACACATCGAGAACCGTTGACCGCGACGACCGCAATATCAAACATCATCCGCTGAAACCTGCGAGCAATGAGAACAAGGTTGTTGGCGCTCCCCGGCTGATAGGTGACGAACAGGATTTTTCGCATTTCACTCATGTACTTGTTTAACAGTAGGGGCTTCGCAAGTGCCGCTTGGTGGTTTGAATGACGTGCTCGATTTCATGCTGCGTCATGGACGGATGGAGAGGGATGGTCATTGTCTCCGTGTAATATTTTTCCGCAATGGGATAATCGCCGGCGACATGGCCGAACCGCTTCCGATAGTACGGCTGCAGGTGGACCGGAATGTAGTGCACCTGCACACCAACTCCCGATGACCTCATCCGATTAAACAGATCGCACCGGCAGGATGGGGCTCGCAGTCGCAGGAAATAAAGATGCCGTGACGCCCCGACCCATGCTTTTTCGACTGGAAGAACTATCTCATCGGATGAGGCAAATGCCTCGTCATAAGCCGCCGCGATTTCCCTTCGTCTCTTCACAAATTGGTCCAACTTTTTCAACTGGCTGATTCCGAGAGCACATTGGAAATCGGTGAGATGATAATTGAACCCGAGCAGCTGCTGCTCATAACACCATGGGCCGTCGCAACTGCCCATGGCATCCTGATCTTTGGTGATACCGTGATTGCGCAACATCACGAGCTTTTTATAGAGATCTTCGCGGTTCGTCGTTATCGCACCACCCTCTCCCGTCGTGATGTGTTTTACGGGATGAAAACTGAACACCGTCATATCGGAATACTTGCACGAGCCAATTGCTGAACCCTTGTAGGTGGCGCCCAATGCATGCGCTGCATCTTCGATCACGATCAACCCCGAACGATCCGCTATCCCTTTGATTGCGTCCAGCTCAGCCGGATGGCCAGCGTAATGCACCGGTATGATCGCCTTTGTGCTTTTTGACACCCTCTTCTTGATTTCGTCCGGATCGATATTGACCGTATCCTCCAGAACATCAGCAAATACCGGCCTCGCTCCGCAATACATTATGGAATTAGCCGATGCGACGAAGGTCATAGGTGTCGTTATAACCTCATCCCCCGCGCCAACACCTGCACACAGACATGCAATATGCAGCGCGGCTGTCCCGCTCGATACAACAACCGCATACTTTGCACCGGTGTATTCGCAAAGGGCCGACTCAAACTCTTCGCTCTTCGGCCCCCTTGTAAGCCAATCAGACCTGGCAGCATCTACGAGGGCGGCGATGTCCGCATCGTCGATACACTGATGACCGTATGGAATGTGCGTGACAGGTTTTGATTCGCCGTTATATTTCATTTATCTCTTATCCCCGAAAAGAGTTCATGGCTGTGAATCCCTAGACCACTTCGACAAATGATATCGCGTGAGAATACGGGAGCTTCTTGATCTTCACATCTTTATCCATGAAATAATCATCGATGGCCTTGTTCGCGCCGGGAAAGGCTCCAAAATCGTCCAGGATGACAATTCCGCCTTTCACGACCCTTGAATAGAGTTTATCCAAGCAAACATTTGTAGGTTCATAAAGATCGACATCAATGTGAAGAAGTGAAATTTTCAAATGATCATTCTCTGTGACGTATCGCGGAACCGTCTCGAGAATATCACCCTCAACGAGATCGATATTCTCGTACAGGTTCAGCGTTTGTAAGACAGAAATGAGCTGAGCCTTGCCTATGCTTCTGCTCCCGGCTTCATTGACAAACTGTTCCCGTTTCTTCCTGTCGGGATCAAATCCCGCAGACGGAAAATCGCCGAAGGTATCGAAAGCAATAATCCTCTTGCTGAATGAATTTTCAAAAAGGGATCGAAACTTGATAAATCTTGAAAGGGATGCTCCCTTAAACACCCCACACTCAACGATATCACCCGGAAGTCCAGATACCCTGCGAAACAATTCCAGATGAGTGGCAAATTTGCTAATCCTGTCTACAGTCGAAGTCAAATAGTAGCCATTCTCATAATCAAACCGCTTCTCAAAATTAATGTCCATTTTCCATTCCTTTCATCTTACGACTCATCGCGAACGTCCTCTTTTTCTCAATAGAGATGCTCAATTGAACGGCATCTGCAACTCCACACCATCTTTTACGCACGCATTCATATTTTCCAAGGCGTACATCAGCGCTCTTTCACTCAATATTCAACATATACGGCGCATCGTCGAAGACGCGCACTTCAAAACCATTTTGCAGTAAATATGTCGCGATTGAGGCTACGCCAAGCGATGGCGTCGAAGGCTCGGGGCATGTGCATGAGATAAGTAAAACCCTGACAGTATTCATCCGATTCATAATCCTCTGAATTGATTGCCCTTACCGCGACACAGTCAAATCGGCACTCAAGCCGACCCTGCTGCGCTCGTCATCATATGCAATATCGTCGCTCTCGACAGCATCCTTAAAATACAGCTCGGCGAGCAAAGCGCTCCTTTCCGACCCGAATTCAGCGCAGTCAAATGTCGTATGAGCGTCTTTATGCCTTTCCAAAAACTGGGCGACCGAGTTTTCGACCATGATCGTATTCGCCCAACGAATATTCAACAAACAATACCCGTCCTCCCTTCGAAAACGGATACGTTGAGGCACGCGAAATCGAACGCCCTGTTTGACTCTCAGATGAAACGACTCGTCATAAACCAGCTTATATGGCTTCGTCATGCCCTCGGGACCGCACATCAGCGGATCGGGGCCGTGCAATGAGCCATTGAGCGCCAATGCGCTCATGCGACATCCAGAGTTGCAGACATGCTCAAAGGCACACGATCTGCACTGCGCATGAAGATACTCGCCCGCGTGCCATTCGCGAAATTTCCTCCACACAGCGACCAACCCTTCCTGAAAGACGTTCCCATACGATATCGACTCATGAACACAGGCATGTCCATCGCCATTGGCATTGATGTTCATCCGATGGCCTCTCTGGGCCGGACAACCCCGTCCGACAAAATCAGCATATCGCTCGAGATCACCCAGCAGACACAACGGATAGCTGACGAGGCTGCCGATCATGATTCCGGCGTCATCCTTAACACGAACAAGCTCATCGAGCACGTATAGGGCGTCCTTTTTTTCCATATCATAATCTGTTCCGTGAACATCGCGAAGCGTGACGCAGGGAACGACGCGCGTTCCGAATATCCTCTGGCACCCGAGATTCGCAGCGAGCCTTCCGGTTTGATAGACATGATCCATGTTCTGACGGCACACGATCATATTGGCACTGACACGAATATCGTTTCTTCTTGCCAGCTCTATTCCTGCAATAATTCTGTTAAACGCTCCCGGCTGGTTGACCATATAATCATTAACCGCGGGGTCGTGGCTATTCAAACTTGTGAGCACGTGGTCAAGCCCGGCCTCGCGAAGCCTCCTCATTTTCTCATCAGTGGCGAGCATGAGATTGGAATTGCAACTGACAGTTAAGCCCCCCTCCTTCAGTCGCTTCAGCGCGTATTCCAGCAGATCAAAAGTACACAATGGCTCCCCACCGCTGAGAACGACGTGAAAGACACCGGCATCGACAAACATTTTGACAAGCCGATCCACAGAATCATTCGACAACGATATCCGATGGCCGCCTTCCTGCCTCCAAAAGTTATAACAATGTCGGCATCTCGAATTACAGATCTCGGTAAGCTCGAGATTAATCGTGGTCGGCGCTGAAAAAATGCGGTCTGTCATAGGCCTTCCCTATATAATGCTGAGGATTCCGCTATTTACGAAGCCTTGCAATGAGCGGCAATTCACTTTCATACACGCGCTTCACACCATCTCCAAGAGCGCTCTCAACTACGCGGATATCACGCACCAAGCGAATCAATCCCACCGGTTCCAATGATGCAGCCTGATCACTTCCCCACATGGCGCGATCGATAGTAATGTGCCGCTCGACAAAAGAAGCACCCAAAGCGGCTGCAGCGACAGATGTCTGGATGCCGGTCTCATGGCCGGAGTACCCGATCGGACAATCAAATTCTCGCTGCAACGCCGCTATCATACGCAGGTTCATTTCTTCGATTTTGCAGGGATAGGTACTCGTCGTATGTGCAATCATCAAACTATCCGAGTCCAACAGCGAGACGGCATGACGGATTTCATCCATGGTCGACATGCCCGTCGCAAGAATGACGGGTCGACGCTTTGAGCAAATATGACGCAAAAGATGATCGTTCGTGAGGCATGCAGATGACACCTTGATGCAAGGCGAATCGAATGAATCGAGAAAATCTACCGAATCGCGATCCCAACAGGAAGCAAACCATAAAATCCCTTTTTCCCTGCAATAGCGATCGATCTGCTCATATTGCTCCTTGCTGAACTCCACGCGATGTCGATACTCGAGATAGGTCATGATGCCCCATGGCGTCTCCCGATTCATATTTTTAAGATTTTCCGGAACACAGAGTTCCGGTACACGCTTTTGAAATTTGACGGCATCGCATCCCGCCAGAACGGCAGAATCAATGAGCTTTCGCGCCAAGTCGAGGTCGCCGTTGTGGTTGATGCCGATCTCTGCGATAATGAAAACAGGCTGATTATTTCCAACCAGCTTGCCACCTAACCGAACAGTCCTTGTCATAGAGCTTCGCTCCTTTCGACGATCATGTCGATGATTTCTCGAACCGCCCCATCTCCACCAACGCGCGACAACACAATATCGGCGGCTGCTCGTACGCTGGAATGAGCGTCAGCAACTGCAACACCACAACCCACAGCCCGAATGCAGGCAAGATCGTTCATATCATTTCCGACATAGATCGTATTCTCCAGAGAGATACCCTGCACCTCGAGCCACTGCCGCAAAGATGCAAGCTTGTCGCTCACCGATGAGAGGCACGGAACACCTATCTTTTCGCATCTCACCTCCACAACGGGGTTGACCTCTGAAGAAATGACAAGCACCGGTATCCCTTTCTGCCTGAGCAGGGAAATACCCATGCCATCGCCACGATGACACGCGACTGCTTCCAACCCATCCTGCATGACATAGACCCGATTGTCGGTGAACACGCCGTCGAAATCCAGAACAAGCGCCCCGACAGTTCTCGGAAATGCGTGGATGGCCTGCTGATGCAGGCGATTGGTCATGCGAGATTCCGCTAACGAGAAATCAGCCATATCATCGATTTCCAGACATCTCTCCTTGGGAATGACATGCATGCATGTTTTTTCGAAGAATCGATGCCCTGACTGAAGAAATCCGCCGGTCTTCATGACATACACCGACCCCGTCTCGATATATTGCGGCTCACAATCCTGTCTCATCTTCCGAGAAGTGGCGTCATGATTCACAGCCGCGGCATAATCATCCGCGGTGCGCATCCATAGGAATGAATGGAACGGCGCAACCGCAAACGATGAATCGGCATTGTTTTCAATCATCGTCTGAACTGTTTCGTCGATATCGGTGGACGCCGTGAGTGGTGACGTACACTGAAGAAACACGAGTATTTCAGGCTGAATCCCCTCGTTGCTCTTAAGAGTCTCAAGCACATGCATTAGTGCAGACTCCGAGGAGGTATTATCGCCACTTATCTCGGATGGTCGCATGATCACTTCAGCACCGTATTCTCGTGACACCTGCGCGATTTCAGCATCGTCCGTAGATACAATGACGCGACTCACCGTGTGAGCGCCCTGAGCCGCCATGATAGCCCACGCAATGAGCGGCTTTCCGCACAACAAACGCACATTCTTGCGCGGAAGCCCTTTTGAACCGCCCCGGGCCGGTATAACCGCCAATGCTTTCACCATCACAGTATCTCCATATATTGTGGCTTATCATCAGTCATCAGGGTCCTCCCTGGAAGAAAATACGTAACTCTTTGAACACTTATCACAAACAAGCCCACCAAAATTGCATCCCATGTGCGATGCCCTGAGTTTGCGAATCGCGTCACATTTCCAGAGATCAGCGAGGGCATTCTCTTTGAGCGAGCCAATCTGAAGAACGCCGTCGTAGTCACGGCAGCACACCGTCACGGTTCCATCCCAGAGGACCGAAAGCCTCTGCCAGAGCTGTTCACAGGGCTTTCTGCCCACCTTCTTCTCCTCGCGCTGCGAATAGTGAAGAATATTTTGATCAAGTGTTGTACAAATATTTGTCACAGCAACCCTGTCAACGCGTTTTTCCCAGTATTCTGTAAAACTGCACACTTCATCGTTGTTCTCTTTCGTCCGTATCATCTGAATGGTCACATGCGGTGCAATGGCGCCGCAACTCTCCCGAATTTGCATAAGCGACTCAATGTTGTTCATGACTCGTTGCAATTGGCCGCCAACTCGAAGCCTTCGGTAGACATCGGCATTCATTGAATCAAGCGATATTGTGAGTCGATCCAGACCGTCTTTCACGAAGCGCCTGGAAAGCGAGGCGTTCAGTTGATTCGCGTTGGTATTGAACTGAAGAATGAGGGATGAGTTCTTTTTGGCGTACGAAATCATGTCCGCAATCATCGGATGGAGAAGCGACTCTCCCCACAGGTTGAGCTTGACGGAGTCGACCCCGATCAGATGACACTCATCGATGATTTGCTGAAAGAGTTCTAACGACATGAAGCCCTTCTTGCGTTTCATGGCATATCTTTCGCAAAAGGGGCATTTCAGATCACATTTGTTTGTGAGCTCGATATCGACATGCAACGGAGAAGCAGCTTCAACAAGCGTGCGGGTGTAATAATCCCATCGTCTTCGGCTGCGCGCATATCGGCGGTCATTTTCAGCTTCGCCGGAAATAACGCGAAAATCTTCGCTGTGCAGTCGATTATCCTGCCTGGCCATCGGCTTCCTCGTCATAGCCTCGCTTCGTCGCCTGACCATCACACCTGTGATCGCTCGCAGAACATCTCTTACGACATACGAGGCAATCATCAATGAACAGCGCATCGAGATCCGACTCGCAAAACACCTCATAAGCTTCGAGCGGCGTGTTCACAATTGGGTAACCATGGAGGTTGAACGATGTATTGAGCAACGCTCCCCTGTCCGTACGTACCGCGAACTTCTCGAGAAGTTCATAGAGCTCGGGATTGTCCTCACGGCGGAGGATCTGGGCCCTCGCCGAACGGTCAGCAGGATGGCAAGCAGCCTGCATAGCCTTGTATCCTGCCGGCGTGGTCTCGTACCCGATAGTCATATGCGGCGACGGAATATGTTTGGGGTTACAAAGATACTCAGAGGCATACGTGTCAAGCACGACCGGGGCAAATGGCATCCAGAAATCCCGCTGTTTGATCATCGCATTAATCCTGGAGACGAGGCCGGGGACCGTGGGGTCAGCCAGAATCGAGCGATTCCCAAGTGCGCGCTGTCCAAATTCCATGCGTCCACAGCACCGTCCAACCACAAATCCTCGCGCCAATAAATCGGCCACGTCTTCCGTTGTGACACCCTCCTCGACAACAAACTCGTCGTCCGCATGCGCTCGGTCTACAATAACTCGTTTATCCTCATCTTTAATATCAGGCCCAAGATAGAGATTGGAAACAGCAAATGCCGCGGGTTTTCTACAACTGCACTCCATTGCTGCACCGATCGCTGCGCCGATACAAACGGAGTCATCTGAGCTGCTTCCAGCCACATACATGCGTTTGACGCATGGCAAGGCCGCAATAGCACCCATCGCCTTGACGTTCATGGAAACGCCGCCGCTAATAACGATCGTGTCCCGACCTGTTTCCTTGACGATGTTTTCAACCCACCTGCAAAGAATATCTTCGGTCCACAGTTGAAGACCAGCTGCAATATTATCGAACCGAATTCCTTCCAAACGCTCCTTGAAATAGAAATACGCATCCGTCGGTCGATTTTTCCAAACAAAATCAATTCCATCAAGATCAAGAACATCAGCGAAGATATCATACGCTTTTTTGGCGTACTGTTTCTTGGCATATGGCGCCAATCCCATCACCTTGAATTCATGCTCGAGACGCTTCATGCCCAAAAGGAGCGTCACATGACTGTAAATACGGCCCACGATGCATTTGTCGGTTTGATAAATGCGACGCAAAGAACCATCAGGTTCTGTGATTGCAACCGTTGCATTCAGTCCATCACCAAAGCCATCGATCGTAACAACGGCGACATCTTCATGCCGATAGGGGCTAGCGCATAAACCATAATAGGCGTGACACCAGTGATGCTCCACAGCACTGATATTCTTCCTGTCCATTTCAAGAAATCGGGCCAGAATATCCAGCCGATCATTGCTGAATGACTCATTCTTGCGAGGATCGTATGCCGTCCAATAGTTTTGAGGATACTGATCGTGAACCCATAAATCCTCAAACACCATTGCCTCATCAATCTTCTTACCTGAATATATTCGCGGAAACCAGACCTCTCTCTGTTCGCGAATCATATTCTCAATAGACAGGTTGGTCTGATGATAAAGCATCACATAGTATGGCAACCGATGGGAGGCAATGGCAGCGTGATCAACTCGACCGGGCTCATTGCCACATGTGAGGCACCAACGGATGGCATTCTGAGGGAAAACAACATCGTTTTTAACGCGGCTGAACCTTTCTTCACTTACACTAGCGACAACGATTCCATCCTCCAACAACGTCGCCCCCGAAGGATGAGCCCAATTAACACCCAGTATTCTCATGATAACACCCTTTGTAGATATGTTTCAGATTTCTGTGTTTGTATAATCATCACGGGAAACATCATCAAGAGAGCAAAAATACTTATCCCAGTCACAATTGCCATTATATTCCGCCGAATGAAGATGAAGATCATGAACTGTATTCCGATCTTGCTGAAAATCAAGCAACTCGCACGCACACGTGATCTTTCTCGTATAGCGATCATAGACCATGTAGATATCCCCGTCCCACATTGACCTCAAAGCCTCTTCTGCGCGAAAGGCCATGTTAAACAGCGCCACAATAACAACATCCGCTGGGAAAAGACCCTTGAGATCACAACCTCTCAATGACTCATGATCATCGACAATGACTATTTCGCTTGAAATTCGGAGGCAGTGGGATGCCTCCAGCTTCTTGAAAATGCGACCATGTTCTCTGTCGCACAGGATGGACACGCTCAATCCTCGCTCACAACACTCGACAATCTTTTCCTCCAAACGATCGTATGCCTTATAGTTCAGATGGTACGTTGCCCTGTCCTTCTCCTGCCGGAGATATCTCCGCATTTCAGCTGCGTTGTAGCCTCGGCAGAGCTGCTGCAAAGCACGTTGATAGTCCTCCTTCAATCGCTGATCTCGCAACTGAGATATTCTTACGACAAGTTCGGATCGCTGCGAATCAGTAAGCGCTCTTTTATCCACGAGAAAACCTTCCAGCACCAGATAATCCATGTGCGTACGCATAAAACACAACAGCGCATCAATCGGCGTCTCAACAATTGGCTCGCCGTTGTCGTTGAACGACGTATTCAAAAGAACAGGAACTCCCGTTATTTTCTCAAAGCATTCAATGAGATGATAAAATCTCGAACAATTGTTGCTGCTGACGGTCTGAACGCGGGCTGTTCCATCAACGTGAACGACCGATGGAATGCGGTCGATTGCTTCCCTGTGGGTCATAGGCGCCAACAACATGAACGGGCTGGGTAGCTCCATTTTGAAATACTCTGCAGCCTTTTCCTCGAGTATTGCCGGCGCAAATGGTCGAAATATTTCACGATGTTTTACCTTGAGATTCAGCATATCCCGTGCACCTGGGTTCCTCGGATCAGCAAGAATACTTCTATGTCCAAGCGCTCGTGGGCCATACTCGCTTTCGCCGAAAAACCATCCTACAATATTCCCTTCGGCGATCAGCCCTGCGACTCCCTGATCATCGATCTCTCGATAAGGAATGACCAGATCATCCAATTCCCTTCGTATGATATCGCGACCATACTTGATTCCTGTGTACGCGTTCTTAAAATGCATTCTCTTCTTTTGAAGGGATCTTTGATAATATTCACCCAAGGCCATTCCCAAAGGCAAGCCGGCATCACTTGCCGCCGGCTGAATAAATACATTTTTGAATAGCCCTGATTCCACAATCTTCCAATTGGCCACGCAATTCAACGCCACCCCACCCGCAAGGCACAGATTCCGGCTTTTCACTATTTTCTTAGCGTGCGCCGCAAGGTGGAGACAAGCCCGTTCAACTTCGTCCTGAATCTCATAAGCAATGCGAGCGTAGTAGTCATCCGTAACCTTTGAGGAATCCTTACAAGGCACAAGATCATCCTGCAATATTCTCCTCTCGGGATAACGATCCATAAACCTGCTATAATCGATCTGGAGATTCCCGTACGATCCCTGAATGTCCAGCACCTTCTTGTTAACATTCTTACCGTAAGGTGCGAGCCCCATCGTCTTGCCTTCCTGTCCCGTGCCAAAACCAAGCAGTTGACGAGTTACAGCGGTATAGAGAAGCCCGATGCTTTGACTTTTGCACTGTTCGACGAGTTCGATCACATCACCATGCGCCCGATAAAGCGATATTGCTTCCGCCTGACTTCCCATTCCATCGATGACTAGGATCGCAGCATCATCATAACCCGATGGGTAATAAGCGCTGGCGGCATGGGCATAATGATGGGTAGGCGTGAAGTGAAGCTTCTCGCGATTTATTCGCAAACGATGCATAATATAGTCGTTTTCGAGCTTACGATAGCTGGGGTTGCTGTTAATAAACGTCTTTCTCGAGCACCAATCAGTGACAAAGAGATCAATCTCGTCAAGATTGTCGATGCCCATCGCCTGCATACAGTAGCGAATGGATCTGATGGGCGAGAAATAGGCATACTTGACACGGCTCAGCCTTTCCTCAGAGATCGCAACATACTCCAAGGGGTCACCCGTCTTTCCCGTATCGCGAATGATCGCCGCACCGCCGTCTTTGTTGGCGTAACTATTAAAAGCACAAATAATCATATATCCTCGCTTAATAAATTGTAGCTCATATTTTCGAGAGACAAATCGCCGTCACTCTTTAATGCTATTAAACTCTTTCAATTCGTAAACGCATTCACATTCAAAATAATAACCCCGTCCTCCTGAACATATTAATTGCTCTTCGATCATACTGTTTATTTTTAATATCAACAATTCTTCTATCCCATCAGTTACGCTGAATATTTATTTATCATTGAAAGCAATTCGTGAAATTGAGACCTATTTTTAATATCTAGCTCATCGACACGACCCCATTGGTTTTCATCAAGCAACGTATATAGCCTAAATGTATATAAAAGCTTCTTAAGTTCATCGTGCGACATATTCGCATTCTCAATGATCGGTTCATAGAGAGTTCCATTATTAATTTTCAGCGGATCATAGTAATTATTCTCAACGACATATTGATGTAAATTAGTTCCATGATACGGCTGATAAATAGCCAGTCTTACGTTATCTGGCCCGAGCATTCGTACTAATCGTATTGACTCAAATATCATTTCTCGAGTTTCATTTGGAAGTCCAATCATAATGTTTGCAGTCGTCTTGACTCCATTGTCTCGGCAAATATCAAATGCTTTTATTAAGCACTCATTTGTATATTTCCGACCGAGGCGATCGCGTCGATATTTTTCATTCCCGCACTCTACGCCTATTGTAATATGGTCGAGACCGACCTCTTTTAAAAAGCTAATGTATTCATATTTTATTGTCTCTGGCCTCGTATTAATCCAAAAAGGAATAGAGTGTCTATTATACATCCTTGCAAACTCCTTAAGGTATGTACTACTAACACCTAAGAAGTTCTCAGCCAGCATTAAATAATAATCCGGATGATACCGTGACGTATATTCCTCAAGATCACTTTTAATCTTTTGAACATCTTTTTGCCGGTACCATCGTCCAAGATCTCTAAATATTATTCTAAATGCCGATGATGCGCAATACGAGCATTTATACGTACATCCACGGCTAACTTCTAATGGAATAATTCGCTTAGAAATACCATTCATTGATCGAATGAATCGTTCCCTATTGAAAAGATCAAACCGCATCGGTGATATGCTATTGATGTCAAATAATCGCGACGGTTTATTAACATGGATTGATCCAAGTGAATCTTTCCACATGATGCCCTTAGTATTGGTATAATAAGCCCCACTTCGTATTCTTTCACAATAATCTGATAGAATATATTCGCCTTCGCCCAACGCTACCATATCCACATTTTTAAATGATATTGCAATGTCTGGTGCCAATATTGCAAAAGCGCCCCCAAGAATAGTTTTAGTATTTGGAGCGACTTTCTTTATTAGTTCAAGATATCCAATTGCATTATATAATACCTCTTCAGTAGCTGAAACACCCACTAATTCTGGTTGATAGTCCTCGCACAATTTTAGCAAATCGTGAAACCTACGTTGATATGGAAGCTTGAATTCATCGTTAACGCGAATCTTCTTCACTAAACCAAGCGCTTCTCTCGGGTCAATCGTTTCATCTGCAATAGAAAGCATATATGGTGCATCATCAAATATTTTAACGCTGATATCTTGAGATAAGAGATGGGTTGCAATAGATGTTACACCTAAGAACGGTAGGGATGGTGTTGATGACGCGCAGGAAATAAGCAATATTCTTATGTCTCTATTTTTCCGCACAATATTATTTAATCTATTCATATGAAGTATTTACTTAGTAGTGTCCGGTTAATGAATATATGATCTGTAAAATGCTTATAATGGGGCTGTCACCCTGAACGGAGTGAAGGGTCCCGTTGAAATCGACGGGATTCTTCGCTTCGCTCAGAATGACAGCTAGTGCTATTATCCGATTAACAAGCGCATTTTTAACCGGACACTACTGGTATTTACTATAATATTCCATTTGCCGTTATATTTCTCATAGTCTCACGAAGCCTGTCGGTTGCGCAGCCATCGCTATGAGAATCGATATGAGTTTTAACGAAGACATTCTGAAACTCGGCGAACTCATCTTCCGTGCACTGATAAAGCCAATAATCCGCGCATGCTTTCAATTCGTCATATCCACGCGCGCAGAAGCGAGGAATGGCGTTGATTGCGAATACTCTATTGTCATAGAAGTCAGAGGAGACATAGCAGATTGATTTGATTCCACCAGCAACCGATTCCAGAGGAGCGCTTGTTGGATAACATCCCACAACGAGGTCACACACACCCATCAGATGCCACGGCCGAAGATCAAAAGGAATTTCCTCGCAGTGAAACACCCTCTTGTGATTGATCATACTGCTGACTATCCCTCCTATCGAATCATTTCTGAGATGATGTCGAACACCCCGTGACTTGTAGATCATGAAATACTGTTCGTTCGACTCAACCAATCGATGCACACTACTGAATAACTCAAATGCCCCCTTGTTATCAAGGGGAGCCATCCTCCCAGACTTCGTATCAAAAAAACCAATAACGGTCTTGTCTTGAGGGATTTGGAGCCGATTCATAATATTCCTTATCAATCCCTTATTTGTTCTTACCCGAAATACCACATCGGCGTTCAGCACGCCATGATCCAGATACTGATGCACGCGGTTATTATTGAGTTTTAAATAATGATTCGCAACGCGGCTTGATATTACGACGTCATGAACCATACAGCCATAATAAGAATCGTTATGCGTATTCATCTGCTCCCGATGCAAGAAATCATATGAGGTCGAGGTAAATACAAATACACTTTTTTTCCCGCGCCTGTTCTGCGATATGGCCCTTATTATATGCCCCGGCTCCTGCACGCTGATAAATACGCCGATGTCGTACCGAGAGAAAAACATCTCCCAAAGCGTGTGCCATTTCACAACACGCAAATACGACCGGGACAGGAGCGCTTTCCTGGAATGCACCGATGACATTCGGCAAGCTATTTTGATAATTCCGGGAAACAGATCTCTATAATATCGGAACAGATTGAATCTTCGCACCATCTCTTTAAAACAACAAACATCATATCCGCTTGTCTTCAGCTTACGAAGATTCATCTTATCCACACTGCCGTCCACGATATAGAGTGTGTTTTTTCGGTTCACACAATCATCGCCTTCAAGAACATCTACGCCATACGGCGGCTTTGCAGAGCTGATCCAGGAATTCCATATCAGTACGCCGTAGCGATATCGCTTCTTCTTTTCACCTCCCATCGATCTTAAACCCATCAGGAATCCAATCAGGATAGGATAACAAAGCAATGCGGCTCTATAGAGAGCATTCTTGAACCGTTCCCTGCGCCTCATTTTCTCGAGATACCACGGAGGGATTCTGACATTCTTCGACATGTCGTTCTTTAATTTTGAAACTATCTGAAAAAGCGCATACGAAAACTGAGTGGGAATAAAATCTATGGGCTCCTTAATTTCATGCCGATTTATGAAATGCTCACAAAGAATAAACGAAACAAACAAC
>Ga0351893_10113_pt1 | contig 29331 bp, 31 predicted proteins | sample TotcelFGM3001K15_FD_206765 | JGI IMG/M metagenome (GOLD analysis project Ga0351893, IMG submission 206765) | Enriched cells from coal bed in the Powder River Basin, Montana, United States - Total cells FGM rep3 HSBNCT.FGM.300.1.K15 ...
AGCTACAAAAGGCGGCGGGTAAATATGTACAAAAAGCCCGGGAAAAGAAAATGTCTCTTCTGATAACTGAGCGCGGCCGTCCCACTGCTGTACTGATCGACTTTGAAACTTATGAACAAATGCAAATAAAAACGGAAGGTGACAAAAAAGAGGACCGAAAGAGGGAGCTCTTGCGAGAACTTGAAGAGATGCTTTCAGTCATCATCAACAAATATAAGCCCGAAAGAATTATACTTTTTGGTTCGCTCGCCACAGATACAGTCACGGAAAATAGCGATATAGACCTTATCATTATTAAAAAGACGAATAAGCGACCGCTTGAAAGACAGCAAAAGCTTTTAACCCTTGTTCGGCCCAAGGTTGCTACAGATTTTTTTATCTATACACCAACAGAGTTTGAGGAGGGTAAGAGGGAAAAGAAGGAATTTTTTGCAGATGAAATAGAAAAAAAGGGGAAGGTTCTTTATGCAAAGGCGGTCTAAAATAATGAGCGATCTATTGCATTTTTCAAAGGAAGATTTTCAGTCCGCAGCGGTCCTTTTTAGAGAGGGGATTTATAATCATGCCTGTTTTCATAGCCAACAGTGTGTGGAAAAATTATTTAAAGCCTGTCTCTCGTCCCATCAAATGCACTTTCCTAAAATACATGACCTAAACGAACTTCTTCAAAAATGCCTTCAGGCCGGAGAGCTTTCTCTACTGCAATTTGGAGACGAGATAGCAGTTTTAGGGCTCTATTACACTTCAACGCGCTATCCAGACGCCATGATAGGTTCTCTCCCCGAAAGACTCCCAAATAAAAAAGATGCTGAAGAGGCCATTTCTACAGCTCGCAAGATTTATAAACATTTGACAGATAAACTATAAACCATTTCAAAAACGATCTTTATATTTGAAAACAGACTAGATTGCTTGAAGAAAGTTGTGGTTTAATAATGAGTTGACACGATTACTCCGTCCCTTTTTACTCCGGAACCGGAGGTTAATGTGACCTCTTATCTTTAACAGTCCCGCTTGGCAGGCCTTTACTATCAATAAATTCACATGAGCCGATCCTGCCATTCCCTTGTACCGCCCAATCTCTCAGGTGTCCATTTCTTGTGTTTGCAAAAACCTCCAGCCCGAACACCATGGCAAAAATATTTGCAAAGCTGATTGCACCACCCCATGCGGTAGAACATCCTACAAGGACCGCCTGCGCGTCCTTACTAAAACGGATTTCATTGAAACCACCAATTTGGGCCAGAGCGGGGAAGATTAGATCATCAATCGCAAATGTAGATGCCATAGTAATACTAGCAAAAAAACCACTATTTATTTGCATCCCAATCATATTGGAATGTGCCGCCAAGACCAACAGGTCTATCGGCCTTTCTTTGGATGCCTTTGCCAATCTCCTTGGGATCTCGGTATCCATTTCCACCTCATAGAGACTTATCGAATGAGCTGGGCCTGCTAGTTGTTCTAGTATGTCACTATATCTGTAGAAGGAATTATTATGATCGGATTCTGGATATATGATCACAGTATTTATTCCAGTCTTTGGTGGATTACGAACGGCATTTAAAATCCTCATTGAATAGCGGGCAAATCTTTTGATCCCGTTATTTTGATGAAGGCCTGCAAGCAATTGCATAAATTCTTCTTTTGATGTCGGAATGTCTTCGATATTACTGTTAAGCAATAATCCAAGCACTTCTGCTGGTTCTATTCCCAAAGCCTTTAGCTCTCCCACAAATTCATGGGCAGGTGTTTTATGAAACCACTCCGGTAAAGGGCGATCCCAAAGTGGAAAACTTGAATGATAAGGCGATCTAACTTCGGTGTCTTTATAAGACAACTCGCCTTCCCCCCTACGAGGGTCATAGTCTTCAAGTATTGTTGCTAGCTCAACTCCATTTTGAACGCTAACTCCGGCCACGGCAAAGATAAATGCATCCCATTTTATGCCTGGAAAACGATCAATGTAGGGAACGTCAAAAATATCAATGGCTGTCTCAATATTGACTTCTTTTCCCAGGGCCAGACAAATAAAACTCGTGAGATTGGTTTTTGTATGACCTTCCATTTTATGTATCAGATCCCAGGCCTCTATTTCAGAAAAATGGTTTTCAACCATTATATTATTATGAAACCGGGCCAATTTTTCCAGACTAATACAGTCAAGGGGTGGCCATCCTCCTAAATCAGCCATCAATTTGATGAATTTTTCGTGGCCAGTTGGATAAGACTTAAAATAATACTCTGCAAAAACAACAAGCGCTTCGGTCGTTTCAGGTAAAGAAATCTCAGACAGCTTTCGTATCTGCCCATCTGTAAAACCTAGCGTTGCAAGTTTTCTTTGAAGCTCGACCGTTTGATAAGTCGTGGCATCCGGTGCAAACAGGCCGGCCCTCGGCTGTGTTGTCCCAAGGCAACGCAGTATCCTTCCACTCAAGTCGTTTACAAAATGGCTTGTGGCAAGTTTATCTGCCTTGCCCTCTTCCACGGGGGGTAGAGGATGATCGGACACAACCTGCTTGTCGGCCGCCACTTCAAACAAAATCCCGTTAATTTTTGATCTTAGGGTCATGGTTTTTAAATTTTATCAATCTTAAAAATCCACCTGAACCCCTCTAGCCCTTAGCGCTGGAATAGAAACATTTCTTGCGTTATCGCTAAGAGGATTGTTCTGTAGATAGATCACATCGTCATTTCCAATGCCAGGATTAGTGACGAGGGGGGTTATGTTTGTGATTTGGTTGTGATTGAGATGGAGCACTTGAAGCTTGGTAAGCCCAGCAAGTGGCCTTAGATCTTTGATTTGAATGTACCTGAGATTGAGCCTTTGAAGGTTAGTAATCCCGGCTAGGGGGGTTATGTCTGTGATTTGGTTGTTGCGGAGCCAGAGATCTTGAAGGTTGGTAAGCCTAGCAAGGGGTCTTATGTCTGTGATTTGGTTGTTGCGGAGCCAGAGATCTTGAAGATTGATAAGCCCAGCAATGGGACTTATGTCTGTAATTTGGTTGCCAGCGAGATCGAGCCATTGAAGGTTTGTAAGCCCGGCAAGGGGACTTATGTCTGTGATTTTGTTGTTGCTGAGATAGAGCTTTTGAAGGTTAGTAAGTCCGGCAATGGGGCTTATGTCTGTGATTTCATTGCCGAGGAGATAGAGCACTTGAAGGTTAGTAAGCCAATTAATTCCACTCAAATCTTTTATTGCTCCTATTTCTCTTATTGCTCCTATTTCTCTCATTCCCTTATAACCTCTATAACCTATAAATTCTATTTCTGTAATCTCCTCCACATCACAAACGCTTATTTTGCCATCGGGTTTGTCGATGGCATCTCTAATAACCTCCTCAAGTTTTTTATCGGGGAAATCGATAGTCACGTCACAATCTAACTGACATTCTCCATCAACTAATTTTTTACCCTCACCACAATCTAGAACACATTCCCCATCCACAAGCTCTTCGCCATCGGCACAGCTTGGAACACAAGCCCCATCCACGCGTTCTTCATCATCGCCGCACCTTGGCAGACACTCCCTGCCTACGAGTTCTTCATCATCGCCGCATGCAGGTGGAACTATGCTGCAGCTACCGTCAACTAGCATCTCTCCAGCTCCGCATATCGGGCCTTCCGGGATATCTTCTGCCGGGCCCAAATCCGAACAGGCGTAAAGGAAAGAAAGGACAAATAAGACGATCAGTGATTTTGCCAAGTTTTTCATAGTATCTCCCATAAAAAATTCCCCTTCTTTTACCATTATCGGCAGGAAGACACCCCAAAGTTGCTGGCAATCCCTCCCTCCGGTTCCGGAGTAAAAAGGGACGGAGTAATGTGTGTAACTCCTCGATATACATAAGTTTCGCTGTATCAAATCGCTACAGACCGACACATTTCGATCCCTCCGGTCCCGGAGCAAATTTTCTACACAGCATCAGTGCGCGAGGCCCAGATAAAGGCGATGACAAAACGGGAAAAATAAACCTGATAGGAGGGTAGAAATTGAGGTTGAGGTTGAGGTTGAGGTTGAGGTTGAGGTTGAGGTTGAGGTTGAGATTAAGATTAAGGTTAAGGTCGAGGTTGAGATTTATTATAATAAAACCTTGACCTTAGCCTCGACCTTAACCTTGACCTTAACCTTTTCTAACTTACTCCGTCCCTTTTTACTCCGGGACCAAATCATTTTAATCTTGTCCTGCCCGGACTTTGTTATATTGTGCATTTCAGCATGGAGGAGATATGCCACTTACAAAAGGATATATTCAGGTATATACAGGCGAGGGGAAGGGCAAAACAACCGCTGCCTTGGGGCAGGCGATGCGCGCCCTCGGACACGGTCTTTGCGTATTCATGATTCAGTTCATGAAAGGCGGTCTGGAATATGGAGAAATTGAGCTGTCAAGGCGGCTCTCGCCACAATTTTTGATAAAGCAGATGGGACGGGAATCGTTTGTAGATAGAAAAAACCCCGCTCTCCAAGACATCGATATGGCAGAAAGAGCACTCGATCTGGCAAGAGAAAAAATAATGGACGAAAAAACGGACGTACTCATCTTAGACGAGATAAACGTGGCTCTGGATTTCAAGCTCATAAACTTAAAAGACGTTCTCGAAATGCTAAATACAAAACTTTCGACGATGGAGGTGATACTCACCGGCCGTAGCGCGCCAAAGGAGATAATAGATCGCGCCGATCTTGTAACTGAAATGAAGGAAATAAAACACTATTACAGGCAGGGCGTCGATGCCAGGCAGGGCATAGAGAGCTGACAGACTTTGCCTATCAGCGCTTTTTAGAGCTGCCGGCTATGAGGGGTCTTGCAAGCTGAAATCGCGTTTGAGTCCGTCTAAAATCCGTCTTCGCTCAAAAGCCAATTCTACAAGTCGGCTGACAAGTTCCCGGCCGCTTATTCCGCTTATCTCGCAGAGCTTGGGATACATGCTTATCTTCGTAAAGCCGGGGATCGTGTTTAGTTCGTTGATGTATATCTTGTTCGTTCCCTTCTCGACGAAGAAATCGGCTCTCGCCATACCTGTGCACCCAAGCGCCTTGTATGCCTTGGCCGCCTCCTTGCGAATCTCCGCCTTTATTTTCGAATCTATGTCGGAAACGCCCACCACGAGTTCCGCGCCATCGGGATCTATGTATTTTGCCTCGTAGGAATAAAACGAATGATGCGGCTTTATCTCTCCCAACTCGGAAACGAAAATATCTTCGTTGCCCAAAACGGAGCATTCTATCTCCCGGGCATCTACGCCGCGTTCAACTAGTATCTTGTTGTCGTATTTCCAGGCATCGGCAAGCGCTGCGATGAGTTCTTTGGAGTCGTTTGCCTTGGCTATTCCCACCGAAGAGCCGAGCTTTGCAGGCTTTACGAAAACCGGATAATCGAGCGTCTGCTCCACCGATCTTCGGGCTTCTTCGTAGTCGGGATCTCCGACCCAGCGGACGAGCACGACATAATCGAGCACGTTCATTCCATCCGCCATAAAAAGACGCTTCGCCACGTCTTTATCCATGGCTGCCGCCGAGGAAAGACAATCGGCGCCAACATAGGCTATTTCAAGCATATCCAAAAGTCCCTGAAAGGTTCCATCCTCGCCGAAGGTCCCGTGCAACACAGGAAATACCACATCAATCTGCAAAGGACCTTTCGATGTGAAGAAATGAGTCTTGCCAGCGTGTGGCCTTATCGTCACTTCAAGACCGTCTTCGGCGAGACTTACCTTTGCCGGATCATCGGCATTGATCAGAAAATTTTCTCTGTCCAGAAGCGTCCAACTTCCATTTTTTTGAATTCCAACTACGTGAACATCGTACTTTTCCATATCGAACTGCGAAACGACAAATTTTGCCGAACGCAGCGACACCTCGTGTTCTCCCGACCTGCCCCCACAAAATACTGCGATCTGTTTTTTTTCAGACATATCAGCCCCTTGTATTGAACTTTTTAGATGGGGATCTCTAAGAACCTCCCATCTGCGGTGTTACCCTCCATCGGCGCGGCCTGCGACGTACCTTAAGTACGACTCGGCCCGCCTCTGTCGGGATGCCTTGCGACCTTCAACGGTTTGCGGTCCTCCAAAGGAGGACATCAAATGCTGAAGTGTCAATGCTTGGGTACCGCGCATTGACCATCTGGGCGATTCTTAGAGATCCCCGAAACAGTAGTTTTTAGAGATGCCCAAATGTCATTTTTAGACTTTTTCAACCGAATAAGCCCGGTAAGCTTCGGCACTATCTTGAAAATATCCCCTATTATCGAACAGTCGGCAATTCCATGGATCGGTGCATTTGGGTCTTTGTTGATCGCCACTATGTACTTCGCCCCGCCAATGCCTGCCAAATGCTGGATCGCCCCTGATATGCCACAGGCGATATATAATTCCGGATGTACGGTCTTGCCGGTTTGTCCGACCTGATGTTCGTGATCTATCCACCTAGAGTCCACCGCCGCACGCGAGGCCCCAACTTCTCCACCAAGTTCCAAGGCCAAGTCGCGAAGTATTTCGAAATTTTCCGGCGACTTCATCGCCCTCCCTCCGGCAACTATTATCTTTGCGTCTTCTAGATTGACTGAGTTTTTGACATGCGCGCTTATTTCTATGAGCCTTGTGACGATATCTTTATCGGCAAGCTTAACTTCGAATTTTTCGATAGAGCCTTTTCTGGATCTATCGAAAGACAGTTTTTTCATGACTCCCGGACGCACCGTGGACATCTGCGGCCTGTTGTCAGGACAGACTATCGTTGCCATGACGTTGCCTCCAAAGGCTGGCCTCGTCTGCAAAAGAAGCCGGTTTCCCCGGTCTATATCAAGCTGGGTGCAATCGGCTGTAAGACCTGTTTGAAGTCTGTTGGCAATTCTAGGTGCGAGATCGCGGCCTAAAGGAGTGGCGCCAAAAAGAACTATTTCCGGATGAATGCTTCCGATCACGTCACAAATCACGGAGGCATAAGCGCCGGTTTCATATTCAGACAACTTTTCATGTTCACAGACGATCACCCGGTCTGCCCCGTAGGCCAAAAGATCGTTCGGGATATTTTCCATTTTAAAACCTGGCACGATAGCCGTTACCTCGACGCGAAGATCCAGAGCCAAGTCTTTTGCCTTGCCTAGCAGTTCAAGCGAAACGTTTTTGATATTGCCGTGATCTAGCTCGACAAACACAGCAACTCCGGAAAACTTCGATACGTCCATCTTGATACGTTCACAGACCCCGTCGAAATATATCGCGCCGAACTTACAGGAATCCACGCACGCACCGCAAAAGATGCAGGCATCGGTGAGCACGGCGTTTTTTCCATCCATCCTGATCGCGCCGTATGGACAAGCCGGAAGGCACAGCCTGCATCCCACGCATTTATCTTTATCGATGACAAAACCCATCCTTCAATCTCCGATGTCTTTCGTTTTCAGTAACTATTCAGGTGCCCAAATAACTTTTTGAAATTACAGCTTTTTATTTGAACTGTTTGTCATCCCCGCGAAAGCGGGGATCCATGTAATCCTTTAAAATCACTGGATTCCTGCTTTCGCAGGAATGACAGGCACCTGAATAGTTACCGTTTTCAAATAAAACCGTGTCCTTCAAGAAAATCTCTAAGTTCCGCAGCAAGACCTGCTGGAGCGCCCTGAAAAACCTTGCCCTCCCTGCCGTGATTTGGTGAGAAAGTTTTTTTCACCTGAGTTGGCGAACCGCAAAGGCCTATTCTCAAAGGGTTAGCACCGATATCGCTGGCGTTCCAGATCGTTATTTTCTTTTCGCGATATGCCGCCGCTATGCCGCGTATGGTGGGATAGCGAGGGAAATTCGCCTCTTTTGTTATGGTGACAAGCGCCGGCAGTTTCGCCTCCACCCTTCTGTCCGCACTCTCGAAGACGCTTGTGGCTATGATGCGGCCATCGTTTATATTCATTTCGCGGACGTAGGTAATCTGCGGAATTTTCAAGAACTCGGAAAGCTGGGGACCGGTCTGGGCGGTGTCGCCGTCTATGGCCTGACGACCACAGATTATCAGATCGTAATTTTTTATTTTCTTTACGGCGCATGACAACGCATAGGCGGTAGCCAGGGTATCGGCTCCAGCAAAGCTGCGGTCCGAGAGCAGAATAGCTTCTTCGACCCCCATGGACATCGCCTCGCGAAGGGCCTTTTCGGCCTGACGGGGACCCATCGTAAGGCAAATAACCTTGCCGCCGTGAATGTCCCGAAGAGCAAGAGCCGCCTCGATGGCATTTTTGTCTTCGGGGTTGATTATAGCAGGCACGCCTTCCCGATTGAGCGTTCCGGTTTCAGGGTCTATCGTGATATTACCTGTGTCGGGAACCTGTTTGATCGTAACTATTATGTCCACTCTACCTCCGGCAGGCCAACGGACATACGAAATTATAAAATTCAATGCAACGGGTATTAAGGCGGCCAAATCAAGCCCATAGCGCCAATCAAGCGGGAAGATAGCTATGCAAAGCGTCCGAACTTTGCGCACCTTCGTTGTTTCCTCGTCTCGTCGCTGCGACGTAGCTAACCGAAAAATCTCCAGGCAAGCCATGCGGCGAGGACTATCATAAATACAGCGAAGATGCGTCTTAACTTTTCTTTTTCAATCCTTAGCATAGTCTTGGCACCCAACATGGAGCCTAGCAGAACGCCCGGTGCAAAGATGAACGTCATTACCGGATTCCAGTGACCATGCATGAGATGACCGATAAAACCGGCGATTGCGGTTATCCCCACCATAAAACCGCTGGTCGCTATCGCGGTGTCGATTGGTATTGCAAAAAAGATCACCATCATAGGGACCTTGATAAAACCTCCGCCCACTCCGGTCATGCCGCTTATGCCGCCGGCAATGATGCAAACTATCGCCGCGACAAACATGTTTATATGATAATGCGAGCCGAAGGCGGATCTTTTCCAAACGTACCAAGGACCATCGGTTTCAAATCTGGCCACAGACCCGCCTTTCCTCAAGAACATCCCCGCGGCGGCCACCAGAAGGGCTGTTATTAAGATCGAGATAATTCCATCTTCGGCAACATAGCCCGAAAAATAACCGCCGAAAAATCCACCGACAACCGTGAACGTTTCGAATACGAAAGCTATCTTGAAATCCACTTTTTTCGCCCTGTGATAGACTATGGTCGCTCCAAACGAAAGCATCATGATGAGGGCAAGACTCGTTGCGGCCGCCTCGTGCACGCCTATGCCGACTAGCACCTGAACCGGCGTATATAAAATTCCTCCGCCGATTCCTATCATGGCGGAGAGAAAAGCAACGCCCGATAGACAAACGGCGATTACTATGTAGGATAGTGTGGTCACTTAGGCGCTGATTCTAGATGATAGTGCGTCTTTTGACCATCTCAAAGGAGTGCGTTTTTTCAGGTTTTGTATTATATGAACCCCAAGGAGGACTTATGGATTCGGTGTTTCTTGTAGGCGTAGTTATTCTCACCGGTTTTTTGATGGGGGAAGTGGCCCGAAGATTGAATCTTCCAAAGGTAACAGGTTATATAATAGCCGGAGTGATTTTAAATCCGCAGGTCATAAGTCTTGTGCCTAAAAACTTTTCCGATCACACCTACCTCGTCACCAACATGTCGCTCGCCTTTATGACATTTTCCATAGGCGGAACCCTGTCTTTCAAAAGACTGCGAGAACTCGGAAAGGGCATAATCTCTATAACCATAAGCGAGGCGCAAATAACTTTTTTGTTCGTGGCGATAGGCTTTCTGGTGACCGTTCCGTTTATTACGAGCATAAGGGGCGCCACGTGGATCGGAACCTTTATACCTTTAAGTCTGATTCTGGCGGCGATCGCCTCTCCTACCGATCCAACCCCCGCCCTTGCGGTATCGCATGAGACAGGCGCCAAGGGAGATGTCACTTCGACCATCTTAAGCGTGGCGGCCTTCGACGATGCGATGGGGCTTATGAACTATAGTATCGCCATAGTTTTGGCCGAGATGATGGTTTTGCATCAGGACTTTTCGCTCTATCATTCAATAGGCAGCCCGGCTGTTATCATCATAGGCTCTATCTTGCTGGGAATAGCCTTCGGTTTCATACTCAACATGTTTACCTACATCATGAAAGATGAAAGCGGCGGCGTATTCGTGGTGATGCTCTTTGGCCTCCTTGGCATATGCTACGGCATCGCCACCATGCTTGGCTTGGAACAGCTGCTCTCTACGATGACGATGGGGGTGATGGTCATCAACTATAACATCGGCGGAGACCGGGCCTTTAAGATGCTTGAAAGATACACCGAAGAACTCGTCTTCGTACTTTTCTTCACCCTAAGCGGCATGTTTCTCGATTTTTCAGTTTTTGCAACGACCGTCCCCATGGTTCTCGTATTTTCGATATTCAGAACTGCCGGAAAATTCACCGGAACGGCTCTTGGCGGCATGATAGCGGGTTCTGCTGGAAACGTGAAAAAATATACCGCCTTCGGATTAATTCCCTCAGGCGGCATGATCGTGGGCCTTGCGCTCATGCTAAAACAAGATCCCAATTACAGCGCGTTTGCAGATATCGCCATAAGCACCGTGATAGGCGCCACGGTAATTCATGAAATTCTGGGTCCAATTTTTGTAAAAATAGCCATGAAAAAATCAGGCGAGATTCCAAACGCTGCGTAGGTAAAGACCGAAGAGTTACGGGTGCAGCTTTTTTAGATGCGCCCCTGTTCTTCAGCGTTTTTTTCGATATGCTTCCTTGCGGTGTGCGACAGCAACCATAGAAACAACTTTTGTCTCTTCATCTACAATGTAGAAAAATCGCCAATCACCTATGCGATACCGCCATGTTGGAGGGTGCCAGTCGCGCAATCTCTTTATATTAGGACCGAAGTGGGGTTCTTTTTTCAGCTGGGGATAAACATACTCAAGAAGTTTTTCTTCTAGAAGCCCTTTACGTTGACGCGCCAACAACTTTAAGTCGGCTGAAAAACGATCGGCTTCAAATATTTTGTATTTACGCGACAAATCGCCCCTTGCCTTTCTTGGCATCCCGGGCGCCCTGCTTAATGCGGCGAATCAATCCCTCATCTTCCGTTATTTCTCGTATCTCCTCATCATCGGTGAAGGCGGTTCGTTTGGTATATTGAATTACAGCGTGTTCAATAAATTTACTTAAAGATCGACGTTCCTCTTCAGCGTGGCGGGCAAAGGTTTCATAGATATCATCTTCAATGCGAACAGTCACAGTTTTGGCCATCGACGCCTCCTCTTTAAATCCTTGATAAATAATAAATTATTCATAATTATTCGTCAAGAATTATTATGAATACGAGGTGCCCACACGCCATTTTAAACTCATCATAGCCATCCAAACAGACAAGTGGTAGAAGATACACAAAACAACGCTCTGCTTGGCAGAGCAAGGAAATGATACATGATCATTTTTTTACTCTCCGCAATAATCATCTTTGGTCTTTTATACCTCGTCTCTTTGCGCGTATTTAGAAAGCACAGAAGGTCGAAGATATTCAAAACGCCGGCCACACCGGAGCTTAAAAAGATAGCGGCTGAGGAAATCGCCTTATTTTCTTACATTCCGAAATGCTTCAGGGAAGAGCTTTTAGCGAAGGCCCGCATCATAATGCTTGAAAAAAATTGGGAAGGCTGCGGCGGGCTTGCCCTTACAAATCGAATGAAAATATCGGTTTCAGTTCAGGCGGCTATTTTGCTGCTTAACAGAAAAACCCGCTATTTTCCGGTTGTCGATTCCATCCTCATCTATCCAAGCGCCTATCGGGGAAAATCGCAAAGTTCCATAGGCTACAATATTCCAGAGGAACAGATAAGGCTTGGCGAATCATGGAGCAAAGGAACTGTAGTGCTTGCATGGGATGCGGCAAGCCTTCAGGCGAGAGATCTTTCCTTGGGGCAAAACGTTGTTTTGCATGAATTCGCACATCAGCTCGATCAGGAGGATGGGCGTGGGGACGGAACGCCAGTACTTAAAAAATGGTCGAGCTACAGGCACTGGGCCCAGATTTTAGGTCGCGAATACGCAATGCTTCGAGAAAAAACCATGCACCATGAAAAAGATGTAATCGATGCCTATGGCGCAACAAATCCGGCGGAATTTTTCGCTGTGGCAACCGAAGCCTTTTTCGACAAGTCGCAGCGTATGAAAAAAAATCACCCTGAACTTTATGAAGAGTTCAAAGAATATTACAGGATCGATCCCGCCAGTTGGTATTATACCGAGTAAACGAGCAGCACCCCTACAACGCCGGCCAGAAGAGGAATCATTCTAAGTTTGCTGTCTGGCAATGCGGCTATTTTATCCATGAAGGCGTGGTCTTTTTCAGGCCCCATGACTATAAGGAGTACGCCTCCGGCGAGCGCAACAAGACCGACTAACCCCGGAAGCCACGGAAAGGTCACACTGGGTATGGAGATAAGAAGCAGCGCGCCTACCGCGATGCGAACGGCCCCACCGATATAGACGCGTTTACCGACTTTTGCGAACTCGATGAACTTGCGGACGTTTTGAGGTATTAAAAAATTCATCACCCCGACGACTATCAAGAATATCCCTATTGCTTTTACGATGTATGGCATATGCGCCTCCCCCCGGTTTTTTTAATCTGAGGCGCGCATTCTAGAATCTTGAACATTTTTTGCAATGCTAATTAAAAGGACCGAACGGTTCTTCGAGGTGGGGGCGCTCGTCATCATTAAGCGCCCCCTTGAAAGTAACGGCCTCGATCATTCGCAACCTTTGCATGAAGGATCGATAGTACATGAGACTACCGGGTCTTCATTTATGAGAGTTTCTATCGTTCCGGTACATTCCACATTGAAGTCCTGCGGGTTTTTTAAAAGGTTGGCGTTTGTAAGCCCTATGGACATATCGACAAAGTTCACGCTTCCAACCACCGATTTGTCGTCTATTATGCCTTTTGCGGTGACATCGGAGTTGATTATCGAGATCGTGAAGTCTGCGCTTAGATTACTTACCTTCCATTTGCTTATAGTAACCTTAAACGCCCCGTCCATACCCATAACGTTGGAACCTTGAAGCGAAAGATAGTATGGAATATCCCTTATTACTCCAGCTCGTTCCACTCCGTCTAAATCTGAAAGAAGCTCTCCATCGGCTTCGAGCGCTATGGTTCCGCCTCCGGTGTAGCGCAGTTTGAGTGCTACATCTCCGTTTAGAGTCATAGTGCCACCTGCGAAGGGTATTATTTCGTCTATTATATCAACCCTAAGCCCCTTGAATCCAAGACTCACCTTGACATCTTTCGAAACGGAGGCTTGCGCCTCTGCCTGCAGGATCTCGTCGCGAAACTCCTCGTTTTCCATCTCCGCATTTAGCAGTTCCTCAACCTTTGAAGCTACCGATTCAAGTATCTTGGCATTCATGTCCGACTGGGCCTGCCCGGTCACTTCTCCGGATCCTTCCATCGTGCTTGCTCCTCCCACCACCGCAACAGCCAGCGCTTCGTTTTCCATCGGCGATTCTCCTTTTCCTTCCGCCATCTCACCTAGGTTTCCGCCACATCCTGCAATAGCCAGCGGTACTCCTGCCACAAACGCGAACAGCCACTTGTTCATATGCCCCTCCTTTGTTGGTTTTCGTTTTTGTCCCCATCGACTTTTCAAAGAGCAGCTTCGAACACCTGCACATTATGGCGCTGAAGACATATAATGTGAAATTATCATTTGTAATATTTCTTATAATTTAATATTATAAACATATGGAGCTTGCAGATCTTAGAATATTTCTCGCTGTTGCCTCGGAGATGTCGGCTACAAGAGCCGCGGCAAGACTTTCCATGACACAGCCGGGGGTAAGCCAGCACATAGCAAAGCTAGAGAATGAACTCGGTAAAAAACTTTTTAATCGTGAAGGGAAAAAACTGACAATAAGCGATTTCGGCAGAAGCTTTCTTTCAAGAGCCAAAAAACTGCTCATAGATGCTGACAATCTCATCGGAATTCGATCGGAGGATAGTTGCCCTTTGGGCATCTTAAAACTTGGACTTACCGATGCTGCCACCGTGACGGTAATACCTCCGGCCATAGCCAAATTCAGGCAGGCCTATCCCGGTATACATCTTAGGATGGACGTGGACGATTCCATGGACATAGAGCACGGCGTGCTACGCGGGCATTACGACATAGGGATTGTGACCACGGCTCATAAAAAACATCCGCTGCTCGATGAAACTATTCTGTACTGCGACAGGATGGACGCGATAGTATCCATAAGTCACCCGCTGTCCAAAAAAAAGACCATCGAGCTTGCGGAGCTGGCAAATTATCCTCTGATACTTTATTCGAGGCGATCGAGAAGCAGGCACATGATAGACGACATCCTTCACTCGATAAAAATTTTCCCGAAAGACATTATAGAGGTCTATACCGATTCAGCGGCAGTGAAGCTGGCCGAAGTTGGCATCGGGATGGCTATACTGCCAGAGGCATTCATAACCGGGGAGGTCAAAAAGGGCATGTGCGCAAGACTTAAGATAAAAGGCAATCCATTTACCAGAGAGATAAGTCTCGCCATGAAGATGGATGCGGATCTCGCCGAACCCGTAATCTTTTTTCGCGATTTTCTCGTAGAGTGGGCTAAAAAAAACAGGCGTCGCTAGAAATACTTAGGCGCTCCTTCGTGCATCCCAAATTCCCGCAATTCGCTGCCAACACAACCGTTGCATAGATTTTTTCCGGGTGCTAGTCTCCGAATCCACGATATCAAAACAATTTACAAACAGGAGAAAAAAATGGCTTACAAGATAACCGAGGAATGTATAAATTGCGGCGTCTGCGAACCTGCATGTCCGGTAGAGGCTATCACCGAAAAGGACGAAACGAGGGTAATAGATCCCGAAAAGTGTACCGACTGTGGCGCCTGCGTGGATAGTTGTCCGGTCGATGCCATAAAAAGCGAATAACCCCCACGGTTCCGGAGTAAATAGGGACGGAGCAAACGAGCTAAATCGTTGAAAAATCTAAGGTTGAGGTCAAGGTCGAGGTCGAGATTTATTATAATAGAGCCTTAACCTTAACCTTAACCTTAACCTTAACCTTAACCTTAACCTTAACCTCAACCTTAACCTTGACCTTGACCTTAACCTCGACCTTAACCTTTGTACGCGATGACAGCTATAGAGTGTCATCAATATGGGCCCGCAGATTTCAAAAAAGTTTTGCGGGAGTATTTGTGATGTGGATCGCAACGAACTGCCCTATGCCATTTAGCAGCATCTGGATGGCTATGGCGGTAAGGACAAGCCCCATAAGCCTTTCAAGTGCGGCAAGACCTCTATCTCCCAAATATTTACGAAAATAAGAGGACATGACCAGTATGAGCGTAGATCCAGCCCAGGCCGTTGTTATTGCCAAGAGAAGAACCATCCAGGAAAGATGCGAAGATCTCATGAAAAGCAGCACCGTGGCTATGGCCGACGGACCGGCTATAAGCGGTATGGCAAGAGGAACGATAAAAGGCTCCCCTTCATCTTCGGACTGATAGCTCTTTTTTTCGGGAAATATCATTTTTATCGCGATGAGAAACAAGATCACGCCTCCGGCGATACCAAGCGACGGCTGTTCAAGATGCAGGATGTCTAGAATATTGTTCCCCAAAAAAAAGAAAAAAATGAGAACGCCGTAGGCGATGAGCGACTCTCTCAAGATAACCCTTCTTCTTCTCCCTCGAGACACTTTATTTGTAGCCGAAAGAAAGAGCGGAATGTTGCCTAGTGGATCGAGGACCAGAAAAAGAAGAACGGCCGCAGAAACGAAAGTCATCAAAACCTCCAGTTTGAAACAGATGGTACCTTAGTATCAGAAATTGATAAACTAGGAAAGCTATGGTAGTTTTGCCGTGATAATTTTGTTCCAGCGGAGTTTTTCAAATATGGACAATAACGTTTATTTCGCCTTCGGTCTTACGCTGTTTGCAGGCCTTGCCACCGGAATAGGAAGCGCTCTGGCTTTTTTCAGCAAATCCACCAACCGGCGCTTCTTATCAATCTCCTTGGGTTTTTCAGCAGGCGTTATGATCTACGTATCCTTTATAGAGATATTCTTCAAAGCCAAGGAAAGCCTTGTCGAGACCATGGGTTATCGTCCCGGATATTGGATGACCGTCGCCGCCTTTTTCGGGGGAATACTTTTCATAGCCCTCATCGACAGGTTCATACCAGCCGAGGAGAACCCTCACGAAATACGCACTTCCCGAGAAATGGACGACACAGGGGCCGAAAGAAATTTCCGAAAGTTGCATCGTACGGGGATTTTCGTTGCGCTTGCCATAGCAATACATAATTTTCCGGAAGGCATGGCGACGTTCGTGGCGGCCCTCAAGGATCCTACTCTTGGCGTAGCGATCGCCGTGGCGATAGCAATTCACAATATCCCCGAAGGCATATCCGTTTCTGTGCCTATCTATTACGCCACCGGAAAAAGAGGCCGGGCTTTTGCGTATTCTTTTCTTTCAGGACTTGCAGAACCCGTTGGAGCGTTGGTGGGATACACAATCTTAAGACCCTTCATGAATGATTTCTTGTTTGGAATACTTTTTGCGAGTGTTGCCGGAATAATGGTGTACATATCGTTTGACGAACTTCTACCGGCCGCTCACGAGTTTGGAGAACATCATATTTGCATGTATGGCCTGATTTCCGGTCTTGCCGTCATGGCGCTTAGTCTTTTATTAACGGCCTCATAATAGTGTGGGCAGATGATCCAGAATTATGAAACCGTTAATAATGTTTGCTTGACGGTCCCTCATCGACAGACGAGTTTTTCGATGCCTTCATATACGGCTATGAGGTGGCGTACGTTTGAAACAAAATCTATTTTCGAGACATCGATTCTTAGCACAGGTCCGTCGTACCAACCGGTTTTTTCAATGACCTCGACGAATTCTCCATAGCGACGGTTAAGATTTCTAACGAGCCTTGAAAGTCCCTCGGGGATGCCATCGTCGCCTGTCATCTCAGAAGCCTTCTCCTCAATTCTTTGGCGATCCCTTATATTCTGAAAGAGATAGTCCTCGGGAGCTTCGAGAATGATGAGAAGATCTGGTGATTTAAGTGGCCTGAATTCCTCCTTGAGTCTTTCATCTATTATTTGAATGGCTTCTTTGGTCAGGTAGGAAACGTCCATATCGCGGTGCAAAACCTCGCAAAATGCATATCTGTCAGCAAAAGCCGAACCGTCTATGCAGGTAGATTTTTCAAGATACGGAACAGCCTGAAGCTGCATGCGGCGAAGATCCAGATAGGCATGCTGTATATCGAGGGCTCCCATCTCGAGATTTTTTTTGGCAGCAAGCCATCTGGGGCCCTCCGGTTCGGCTGACTGCTGGCATTCTATGAATTCGTTGATCGCGGAATAATAACGACCAAGCGTTCTCTTGGCCGCATCCTTGGCCGTAGCCAGAAGTGGATAGAGCGATTCATTAGCCGCAACGTGATCTTCAAAGCCTTCATCTGGCAGTTCGAAGAGCGCATTCATGCCGGTATTGTAGGCCAAATATTTTACGAGAGAACTCTTGCCGGCGCCGATATTTCCAACACACACGACGAGTGCCTTGTTGTTTGAAAAATGCTTCATCAACCGTCGTTCGACGCTAGTTAGCCTTGAAGGAATTTGATAGCGCTTTATCGAGATATCTTCGGCAACTTCAAATATTCTGTCCGGTTCCATCGTAGGCCTTTCTCCTCGCTGCCACCATGCGTCTGACCTTTTCCCTTACCGTTGCGGCAGCAACGTGAACATAGTCGGGGTGTTCGTACATATCTATTTCCGCAGGAAGTATCATGATATCGGCATCTGGCGGGACAATCGCATATTCCCGATATTTGGTCAGCACGCCCTTCCAATGTGTAACGATGTTTTCATAACACTCGTGTATCTCGGTTAGGTATTCTCCGGTGATCGTCCGCGCATAGGAATCTCCCTGCTCGGCCCTCATAATTCTGCGTTTTTCCAAAAGTGCGGGTTCGCTGCGAAGATATACGTTAAGATCGGGCAGGCGTATGCGTTCGTTTTGAAGCGTCTGATGAAAAATCGTTTGATATAGCTTGGCGTGGGCTGGGGGCATTTCGCCTGAATTTATCATCCTTTTTACAAAAACCTCCGGCCCGTCTAAAAACGGCCTGTCCTCGACTATCAAAACCGGGCCGTTTTTTTCGCGGGTCATCAGATGGCGTATCTCGCGCTGCTGCATGGTTCTCATGTTGAGAAAGGCGGTCTCGGTAGCGAAAATGTTTGCCACCCTGTCTTTGTAAAAAAGGGAAAGACACTCGTCGGCAAGAGAGCCTGCATCGACCCGTTCAGCGAAGGCATGAAGGTTGGCTCCGCTTAGAATGTTTTCAAACTCAGATTTGTACGGATCTTCGGCCAACGCCTTCATGAGGGTCGTTTTGCCTGAAAAAAGATTGCCCATTATGCCTATATGAAAGTTCATCAGCCCTCCGGAAGGATGCGTAGGATTAGATGCAAAAGCTATTAGCAGGGGACCCCTTTGGGGTCAAGGAGCAAGGACTTAAATGGTCAAATTTCAAAGCCCGGGGTTCGTGGTTTTACCTATGAGGCGATTATGGGTTTCAAATGCAAACCTGTCAGTCATTCCGGCGATATAATCCGAAATATGCCGCTTCGAGCCATCGCCTAGAAATCTTGTCGAATATTTTTCGGGAAGGAGCTTTGGATCTTGAAGATAGACTTTAAAAAGGTCGTCTATTATCCCTCCGGCGATTTCCGCCATTTTGACCACCTCGGGATGCCTATAGACTTTTCGAAAAAGAAATTCTTTTGCCTCGCTTGTCCTTTTCACCATCGAATCGCTAAGGCTCACGATATTTTTTCCCTTTAACCTCACGTCATCTAGCGTCTTTATGCCAGCTTGTGCAATTCGCCTTTTCGTCTCCAGTTGAAGATCGTCAATTAATTCATTGATAAGCCCGCTTATCGCCCGGCAGCGTTTTATGCGCGCCGGCGCGTTAGGGATTTCCTTTTCCACCGCCCGCCAGGTTTCGGCCCAAAGATCGACATCTTTGAGGGATTCTATGGAAAGCATTCCCCAGTGAATGCCGTCATCTAAATCGTGATTCATAAATGCAATTTCATCTGTGTAATTGACTATCTGAGCTTCGAGCGTTGGGAAACCCACATACTGAAAGTCTTTCATCTTTTTTGGTTGGTCGTACTGCGTGGTGTGGGTAAGTATGCCTTCTAAAACTTCGTATGAAAGATTAAGCCCGATAAAATCGGGGTATCTTTCTTCAAGCCTTGTAACGACGCGATAGCTTTGTACGTTATGTTCGAACCCCCCATCGTCCGCCATGATATTATTTAGCGCTACCTCTCCGGAATGGCCAAAAGGCGTGTGACCCAGGTCATGGGCGAGCGCTATTGTTTCGGCCAAGTCCTCATTGAGACCCAAAATCCTGGCGACGCCGCGCGACATCTGCGCCACCTCCAGACTGTGGGTCAGCCTTGTACGATAATAATCACCTTCGTGATTTACGAAGACCTGCGTTTTGTATTCTAAAAGACGAAAGGCCGTTGAATGTACGATGCGTCCGACATCCCGGTAAAAACAAGGACGAAAGGAACATGGATCTTCTTTATGCCTGCGACCAAGGCTCGTTTTCGAAAGCTGGGCATAGGGTGCAAGCAATCCCTTCTCGCCAGCTTCGTATCTTTCCCGATCATTCATATTTCACCTGCCTTTTTGCGGATTATCTCGTGTATCTCGCCACAGGCCCTTTCGAGATCGTCGTTGATGACACAGAAATCGTATCTGTCCCGGTAGGTAATTTCAAAAAGCGCAGTTTTGAGGCGCTTTTGTTGGGCAGCTTCGGAATCTGTACCCCTTGAAGAAAGCCTTCTTTTAAGCTCGTTTTCCGAAGGTGGAAGAAGAAATATTGAAACAGCATCGTCGCCGTAGAGTTCCTTTAGTTTCGTTCCGCCTACGACCTCGAGATCGAGCAAGACGATTTTGCCTTTCGTCAACCAGTCGTCTAAAGGCTCTCTTGGTGTTCCATAAAAATTGCCGCAATACTCCGCCCATTCGGCAAATTTGTTTTCGGCGATCATTTTTTCAAAAACCTCCGCGCCCATAAAGTGATAATCTCCGGCATCGACCTCGGAACGCACCTTTCTTGTGGTGCAGGACTTTGAATGAACCATGTCGGGATGTTTTTTTAGAAAGCGTTTGATGACAGTACTTTTTCCCGTGCCCGATGGGGCGGTTATTATGACCAAAAAACCTCTTTTCATTTCAAATCCTCCAGATTGAACCTTAGTAAATTCAATTGAAGGGCTTTGCAAGCCATTAAACCTATTTTCATTCTTAAAACAGTATGTTAGGAGAACGCGGCTATGGGCGTTCTAAAACGACTTTCCGCAACCACAGCAGTACTCATTGCAGCATTTTGCGCCGCAAGTTTGGTGGCTGTTTTGCATTGGTACGTGCACGCCAATCTCATATCGAAAATAGAAAACTCCGTCAGATCAGCCAAGATGCCAACCGGCCTTTATGCGGACTTTCAACGCGCAACCTACAGCGTATTTACCGGATTTCGTATGCACGACATCAGAATGTCCGGAAAACTAGGCGCGGAGACCGTTTTTTCGATGCATCTAAAAGAAATGGGCATAGATTATTCGCTAAGGTTTTTTCCACGCATACATGTGGTGATAAGCGGTGCATCTGTTTATAAGCCGGAAATAGCGATCGAGCTTCCTTTTAAAAATCACCCCGCATTGCAAACCGCCGATGACGACAAAAAAGAAACCGCGATCTTTTCCATCGAGAAGTCGGCCCTTGCTATAAAGCAGCTAACCGACAAAATTTTCAGGGGAAAGATTTCAATTGCAGATGATTTTGAGGTGCAGTGGAGAGACGCTTCCGTAGAAATTGCGGTTAAAAATATCAACGAATCCCAACCGTTCAAATTGAGCAGTTCGAATATAAATGGCGCCGTCGAAATTGACCTAAAAAACAAAAAAGCAGGTCTTTACGCAAGGGGCAGGCTGGCCCCGGCATATCGCAAGATAAGTTTCAAGCTAGATGCCGATGACGACCACTGGACGGGAATCCTGGATATAGACGAGGCCTCGCCCGACATGTTCGGAACATACCTGCCTGCTTTCATTAAGAGAAGCCATGAAACACAGATCAGAATAAAGACCATGCTAAAATCCGAAGAAGGTGGGAAAGTATCATTCAATCTGGATTCGAACGTCAAAAATCTTGTCTTCGACGATGACTCTATCGCACCAAGACCTGTTAGGCTCAAAGGCCTAGAGGTCTCCGCAAAAGGAAAGATCCTGCCACAAGAACAAAAAGTTGATTTTTCACAGATAATGTTGGCGATCGGAAAATTAAAAGTTGGCGGTAGCGCCGCCATAACGCTAGATGAAAGCACTCAGCTTGAAATGTCAGTCGAACTTTTTAAAATACCGATTCAAGACATCATAAATTCACTTCCCTCCGAATTCATTCCGCACCTAAAAGATGCCAGAATAGCAGGAAATTTGGGCGTAAAGATCGGTGCCGAAATAGATTTCGCACGTCCCAGAGATTTAAAATTAGAGCCGGTCGTCACCATCGACGAGTTCGATATAATATCGCTCGCGGAAGGATTAAATATAGATTCTCTGAAAAAACCCTTTACGCACACAGTCCGAATTGCCGGAAAGAAGGACAAACAAATACGTCTGGATAAGGCTCTGAAAAACTTTGTGGCCTATGAAGATTTAGGCGAAAACATCAAAAACGCCGTACTCACATGCGAGGATAAGGGTTTTTTTTATCATCAAGGCTTTCTTGTAAATCACATAAGGGACTCGCTGGCACAAAACCTAAAGGACAAAAAGTTTACGCGTGGTGCCTCCACAATAACGATGCAAACCGCCAAAAATCTCTTTCTTGGCGGTCGCAAGACGATATCTCGAAAATTTGAGGAGACCCTACTAGCCTATGCGATAGAACAAAGGCTGGGCAAGAAACGTATATTCGAAATTTACATGAATATAATAGAGTGGGGCCCTGATATCTACGGCATAGCCGAAGCCTCCAGATATTATTTCGGCAAAAACCAATCCGAGCTTTCGCCCCTAGAGGCGGCGTTTCTGGGATCCATAATTTCAAGCCCCAAAAGGTATCACCGGATGTACAAAGATGGTTATGTTACGGACGCCTGGTCAACGTATCTCGCCACCATTTTAAGCAAAATGGGCATAAGCGGAGAGGAATATGAAGCGGCGAGACCTTTTGAGCCGGAATTTTCGTGGGTGAAAGAAAAAAGAAAAGCGGCGGAGCTTGAAAAAAACGGGGAAAGCTAAAAAATCATCCGGAATGTGAAAAACTCCGCTTTCCTGTGGACATTGAAACTGGATGTAATAACTATCGGCATCATAATTTGAACGAATGTGGACAAGTGACGTTGTATCACGAACCGAAATACGGACTAGGGAGGTTTAAAATGGCGGTCTTTAAAATAGGCGAATTCATAAACATGGCGATCAAGGACGAGGAAACTGGCATAGCTTTTTATCGGGCCTTGGGTGAGGTTGCAGACAACTTGCTTGTAAAAAAGACGTGTGAAAGGCTCGCAGCCCAAGAGGAAATACACGCAAACCGCTTCAGGCGCATGTTTGAGGAGGTCGGCTTGGAGACTCCCAAAAAAGAAGAATACGACGGGCAATATGAGCAATATCTAAACTATCTTCTATCCAGTCGCGCGTTTCCCAATCCATCCGATGCCGCAAAAAAGGCGAGCCAAAGCATGAACGCCAAAGACTCCATAGAAATCGCCATGGATATGGAAAAAGACGCCCTGCTTTTTTATGGCGAAATAGTAAAGCTCATTCCAGATACCCACGCAAAATATGTGGAAGATATAATAGCGGAAGAACGCGGACATCTTCAGGATCTCTACGCCATCTGGGAGCAGCTCTAACCCTGTTATTTCAGCTCAAAGACCGTGGTGATTTGAACGCAAGCGTTTTTAGGCAGGCTCGTCACGCCGCATACCGTCCTTACGTGTTTTCCAAACGGACCAAATATTTGATTGAAAAGTTCGCTGGCGCCATCGATGACCTTTAGATGATCGCCAAAGTCCGCAGCGCACGCGACTTGCGCATCCAGACTCACTACGCGTTTTATCTTGGAAAGCGAACCTCCCAATTCCTTTGCAACTATCGCAAGCGTCATCACTCCGGCGGTTCTTGCCGCAAGCCTTGCGTTGTCCAGCCTTATCTCCACACCTACTTTGCCCTGCGACTGCACCCTGCCCTCGGCTAGGGGAAGAACTCCTCCTACAAAAAGCATCTTGCCCACTCTTATCGTCGACACGGAAAACCCGACGCTTTCCGAAGGTTCCGGCAGATCGATAAAAAGCTCGTCTAATTTATCATCGAAATCCATCCGCGTTATCCTTTCCGTTTAGGCTTGTAGAAAAATATGAACATCGCAAGCGGCGTACCCTTGAGATCTCGGTAAGATTGTATCTCGCTTTCGTGAAACAATTTACGCATTTCCTCATCCACAAATATTTCCTTGACGTCGATGACCCTAAGACCTGCCTCACGGCAAATCCTGTAATAATCCCCAAGACCGTGGGCGCCTAAAGAGGCCCGAAACTTGTTGCCGCCGCGTTTTCCATATTTGCCAAACGGGTGATAATCGACGATCACGCCATGTCCACCGGATTTCACCGTTCGACCGATTTCGCGCACCATCCTCGGTAGGTCGCTTTGAAAGGGCGTCGCAAGCCGTGCCACGACATAGAAAAAACTATCCCCTAAAAACGGGAGGGCTACGGGGGAACTTCTGACTACATACCCCCTGGATATATCACCTTGTTTTTCAACCGACCCACCACCTATTTCGGCAGAAACAGCCACAGCCGCTTGGCGGGATATGATTTTTTCACCATATAAAGCAGGTCCTTCACCAACTTCCAAAACGCATTCGCCGGACAGATCGGGCATCTTCTGACTCATCAAGCGTAAGAGCGAGGTTTCTATAAGCTCCTTCACCCTTCCTGAATCCAAAAGACTTTCCACAGACAAAATAGGCTGCACGCCTCCTCGCGTTCCGACTTGCACCCGGGCATTTTTGGCTTTTCCTATGACGGCTTCAACAAGCCTTCCCAAACAAGTCATGGATTTTCGAAGCGCATCTTCAACCTGTGGCGACAGCTTTCGCATAATCCCCGCAATCTAGCCCAAAATGAAGCCTCAAACAATCGTTTTATGAAGAATTGGCGTCTTGCACGATGTGAATAAAATTACATATACTGGCCCCTCAAAAGGGGGAACACATGAAATTCAATATTCTCAAAAAAGGCGCGTCCGGACCTGATGGCAGTCTTTTGGTGATATTTTCCACCGAAGGGACATCCGCCATCTCGCAAGCGCTTAAAATGCAGCAACTGCCTGCCGATTTACAAACTGACATCCTCTCCCAGATGAATCTGCGAAATTTCAACGCCAAGGCGGCTACCACGATTTCGTTTTTTACCGGCGGTAGATTCAAAGCCTCCAATATCGTAATTGCAGGACTCGGCAAAAAAAATGAACTTACAAAATATTCGGCATCGAAGGCATCGGCCTTGGCCGCATCGGCCGCCCGCGAGGTGAAGGCAAGAAATGTATCGGTGGCCATCGGGGGAATTTCAAAGAAATTCATCCGCGAAATAACCGAAGGGTTCCTGCTTGGCGATTACAGATTTGGAAAATACAAAACCCGGGACGAGGACAGCGACAATCAACCGTTCATCGAAGAAATCACCTATACTATAGAAGGTGAAATTACTGAAAAAATAAAAAAGGACGTTTTCGAAGGGGCGCTTCTCGCAGAGGCGACCTGCAAGGCAAGAGATCTGGTCAATACTCCGGCTGCCGACGCAACGCCTTCGGATTTGGCAACCGAGGCCGCCCGCGTAGCAAAAGATGCGAAGCTGCACATATCTATCTGGAACCTGGAAGAGATCAAAAAAAATGGCCTAGGCTGCATTGTCGCGGTGTCGAAAGGTTCAGCCGAAGCGCCAAAATTCATAACCGTTGAATATTCGCCTCCGAAGAAAACAAAAAAACATATAGTATATGTCGGCAAGGGCGTGACATTCGATTCCGGGGGGATTTCGCTAAAACCGCCCCGGGGAATGCACACGATGAAAGGCGACATGGCTGGCGCAGCCACAGTGCTTTACGCGATTGAGACCATAGCGCGGATGAAGCTGCCGGTAAGGGTCACGGTGCTCATTCCGGTCGTGGAGAACATGCCGGGAGGAAAGGCACTAAAGCCCGGCGATGTCATTCGCGCAAAAAACGGCCGAACCATTGAAATAATTTCCACCGACGCCGAAGGCCGCCTCATTCTTGCTGACGCGCTCGTTTTGGCGTCTGAAAAAAAACCGGATGTGATAGTTGAGCTTTCAACTCTCACCGGAGGTGCCGCCTATTGCTGTGGCGAAATGTATTCGCTTGTCATGGGAACAAATCCGAAGACGATAAACGCCATCAAAAACGCATCGAAGGTTGCCGGCGAACACATCTGGGAGCTGCCCATCGTAGAAGAATACAAAAAAGGCTACACCTCCGGCATCGCCGACCTCAACAATCAGGGGAAGGGCAAAGCCCAGACTATCCTCGGCGCCATCTTTTTAAGGGAATTCGTGGATGAAAAAATTCCGTTTGCGCATATCGACATCGCCGCCTCGAGTTTTACAGATGAGGGCGATATGCTCTGCCCCATAGGCGGTACCGGTGCCATGGTAAGGACCCTCGTCGAGTTTGTCAGAAAATTCTAGATTCTGAAATCAAGCCTTGTCTTTGAAAATTGCAGACCCCTGCGGCGGGCGGTTTTCGGCGGGCCCTGCAGGATTTCTTGTCACTTGGGCGAGAGCTTCCCCGGGCGTTGGAGACGCTGAAAATCCATCTAATATTTTCGATGGGTCCGAACCATCACCGTTTGCGATTGAACGTTCCGCCCACGGAAACATCTTCCATGCGCCAAGACCGACAAGTGAAACAAATTCACCCGGTTTATTATCGATAGTTTTAGACATGTTTATCAAATCCCTATTTATCAACGAGCTCCACGCTCATAGACATTATCGGCTTTAAACCCGCAAAAGTTGCTAAAATACGTCTAATTTTCACATATTCATGGCTGAGCTTGGCTATTTTAACTTTTTTATGGCCACCCATAAATATCGGTCCCGAAGTAAAAAGGGACGGAGTAATGTTAAGGACAAGGTTGAGGTTGAGGTTGAGGTTGAGGTTGAGGTTGAGGCCAAGATCAAGGTCGAGGTTTATTATAACAGATACTTAGCCTCAGCCTTGGCCTTGGCCTCAGCCTTGGCCTCGACCTTAACCTTTTCAACGACTTAATCCATTTACTCCGTCCCTTTTTAGTCCGGAACCGAAGCTGCCAAATTATGCTGTTATTTCGGGGCGTTATAGCTTTGGCCCATTCTGGAGTACGAGCTGTTGATGATTTTTTCCGCAAAGGGAAGCCTGTTTTTGGCGTAAAGTGGCTCCAGTTCGTTTACAGCCTTCATGTAAAGGCCGTTTCCATAATAGACCTGGGCCTTGAGAAGTGCCCTGCCGTCAGGGCCGAGCTTGAGGGAGTTTATTTTCGACATTTCATTTTGTATTTTCGTTTCGTCGGCGACCGAAATCGTCCAAAATTCAAAACGCATCGTCTTGCCTGATACGGATGGTTTCGACGTGCCTAGATACCAGCTGTATTTTCGGCCCTTTGCCAGTTTTGCCCGTGAAGTTTTAACCGTCAACTCGCTTGTATTTTTCGATACCGCAATGACGGCAAGCCTGTTTTTTGATGCGTCATCGATTATTATGACCGGATTTTCCCAGTCAAGCGATGGCGTTTTTTCCCATTTAAAAGTTATCTCGGAACCAAGCTCCACACCCGTTTCGATGGGATATTTAGCGCCTATAAGATTTGGGTTTGGACCAGAGGCGCGTTTCTTAAATTTATCGCGGGATACCTGACGCGTCTCCCGGACCATTCCGTGTACGGCGGGTTCGTCTCCTTTGCTTGAAAGTTCTCGCATGGCTATAGCTATGCCGCCGCTTAAAGGAACTCTCCTTCCTGACTGCGCCCCGGCGCCTCCCACGGTGTAGCTGCTTCCCCCGGCTATTTGATCTAGCTCTCCGCTATCTAAGAGTACGGATGCAAAACCTTTGGCGCCGACTTTTATTGTCGTTCCGTTTGGAAACTCCATGCCAACCGATACCGCGGCTGCCGATTTTCCGGGTAGGGCCGCCTTTACGTCGCCTGAAGCATCGATGATTACAGCAGAGGCGTTGACATTGGCCGAAAACATAACGACGAACAAAAACGATAGTGCGAAGATACGCAATTTCATGTGAGCTTCTCCTTTTTTGCCGATTATTTTGAAACCATATCCGTCACAAGGTCCCAACTGGAATCGATTATGGCTCTATCACATCGCTTCAAAAGCTCAAGGGTTGGAATATCGTCTGGAAAATTATTGCTCAACAACTTCAATATATCCATAGCCCCGCCGATATCACGTTTCAAGAAAAGGTCGAAGGCCCGTCTGTAAGGTTCTATAAGTCCGGTTAGCATCTTTTGATCGCAATCGGTATCGTAGCCTATTATTTCAAACAGGCCGATGGCCTGCGCCTTTCCCTTAACGCGCACCCGATCGACGGGCCTTGTAACGATGGAGGATTCGCCCATCGACGACACCGTCGTCTCGCTGGCCATAATCACTGTGCCATAAAATTTATTGGCTCCTTCTAGTCTGCTGGCGAGGTTTATGGTGTCGCCTATCGCGGTATAGTCAAACCTGCCCATCGAGCCCATGTTTCCCACAACCGCCGGCCCGGAGTGCAACCCCACTCTCGTGACTATTTCTCGCCCGCATTTTTCTTTCCACCTCTTTGTTATCTCCAAACCCGCCCTTTTCATTTCCACTGCGGATTTCCCGGCAGCAAGTTCATGCCCTTCAACGTCAAGCGGTGCATTGAAAAAGGCTATGATTGCATCGCCTTCATATTTGTCGAGCGTGGCGCCATACTTAAAAAGGATATCATTCATCATGCCAAGATAATCGTTCAAAAAGGATACGAGCATCTGAGGATCCATTTTTTCGGATATTGTCGTAAAGGAAGCTATGTCCGAAAAGAGACTCGTCACGTTTCTTTTTTCGCCGCCTAGCTTGAGCATTTTGGGATTTTGGGTCATGCGTTCGACGACTGCGGGGGGAACGTATTTCGAAAATACGCTCTTGATGAATCTCTTCTGCCTTCCTTCGGTGAGCGCGCGAAGACCGATCCCAAAACCGTAGGCAAAAAAAGCTGAAAGCGTGGGCAGGACGATCGGCACGATCACGCCGTGCGAACGAAAAGCGTAAATTGAAAAGAATAGGAATGATACCATGAGCACCATAAAGACGAGGGATGAACGAATGGGGAGAAAAAGAAACGACGATGCGCCTATGAGCAGTACTATAACGCCAACAGCAAAGATTTTTTGCCACGGCGCAAATGAAAACAGAAACTGTCTGGTAAGAAGGCTAGACAGGATGTTTGCGTGTATTTCCACGCCGAACATCCGCGCAAAATTCGTCGCTCTGCCGTAATAAGGCGTCATGAAGGCATCTGTGCCATCGTCGAAGGCAGCCCCCACGAGCACGATTTTATCTTGGATCCAGCTTTTGGGAATAAGACCGTCGGCCACCATCTTTGCCGAAAATACCCGGAACCTATTTTCCTTGCCGCCTATCTTACTCGGTGGACCTGCAAAGCGTATAGGTATCTGGCCGTCATCGCTTGCAAACGGTGTAAATTTGATTGGACCAAAGCCTTTTTGGAGCGATTTGTCGGAAACGACTCTAAACGCGTCTTCGCCGGTGACGGCTTTAAAAATCCCGGCGGCGATGGAGGACATCTGGCCTAAATTCGTCAGAAAGTTGAATTTCGCACGCCTTACGTTCGCATCGAAAGCCGAAAACGGCAGGTCGGCAAGGCCGATACCTACAAGAGAATCCTGAAAAATTTTCTCGGGCAGGTCGGCGCATATCGAGGCGTCCTTAAATTTTTCGGCGAGACTTGCACTGCAAAAGGACAAAGGCCTTGAGGGAATGACCGCAAAGACATTTTTACCGGAAAGACTTTTTGCCAGCGCCTCGTCGTCTTGTTTAAAGGTGTTGCCCTTAAAAAATATATCGTAGGCGACGAGCTTGGCACCCCTTGCAAACAAGCTGTCGTTTAAATCCGCCAGAAAATTTCTCGGCACCGGAGAGCGATAGGGCAGGCCATTCATCGTGGTCTCATCGAGCCA
>Ga0351893_10130_pt1 | contig 26831 bp, 25 predicted proteins | sample TotcelFGM3001K15_FD_206765 | JGI IMG/M metagenome (GOLD analysis project Ga0351893, IMG submission 206765) | Enriched cells from coal bed in the Powder River Basin, Montana, United States - Total cells FGM rep3 HSBNCT.FGM.300.1.K15 ...
TTCCATCGACGGCACGGTAAGATCATTCCGATCATCGCCCGACGTGATGGCCGCCCAGTTGGTCGTATAGCAGCCATCATCAATCGGACGCATAATGCGCGCTACGAGGATAAGGCGGGATTCTTCGGTTTTTTTGAGAGCGAGGATAAGGCGGATGTCGCCCAAGCCTTGCTGACCGAAGCGGCGGCCACACTCTATCGAGAAGGTCTCACCTCGATCCGCGGGCCATATAACCCCAGCATCAACGACGAATGCGGCTTGCTGGTGGAGAACTTTGAAGCACCTCCCTTCATGGGCCTGACATGGAATCCTCATTATTATGAGAAGCTGCTTCTCGATAATGGCTTCCAGGAAGTGCGGAAGTTGTATGGGTATTGGCTCCCGCTGCATAAGCTGGAGGTCCCTGAGCGCTTAAAAAAGATCGCGGCACGGGCAGCAGCCCGAGCCAACCTCAAGCTCCGTCCCATCAAGCTTCATGAGGTGGAAAAAGAGTTGGAGATCATCCACGAAGTTTACAACAGCACGCTTGAGCGGAATTGGGGGTTTGTTCCGATCACGATGGATGACCTGCTGTCTGCGGCTGATGACATGCGCACGATTGCTGATCCCGAGATGATCCTGATTGCAGAATGCAAAGGGGAGAATGCCGGCGTGGGCCTTTCCTTGCCCAATATCAATGAGATCCTGATCCAAGTGAAGAGGACGCCCAAGTGGTTGCGTCCCCTGCATGTGCTGTGGCTGATGAAGATGACGAAGCGGAAGACCGCGCGGCAAGTGGTTTATGGCATCTCTCCCCGCTTCCGCGACAAAGGAGGGCTCCATGCGTGGCTGCTCCTTGAGCAATTTGCGAGCGCCAAGGCTCGATTTGAAAATGCCGAACTGGGGTGGATCGAAGAAACTAATGTGGAAATCATGGAGAATTCCACCATGTTGGGGGCCGAACAGCACAAAACTTGGAAAATTTACGACAAGCCGCTCATAAATCAGGATCAATGAATCTGCTTGTCACTGGAGCGACGGGCTTTGTGGGTCGCAACCTCCTCCTGCAAGCAGTCCATGATGGCCATCGAGTCTATGCACCGGTACGGGATGCCGAGAAACTGAAGTCCCAGATCCTGTCGGAGGATATCGATCCCAAGCAGGTCGTGAGTCTGGGTGTCGATCCGGCTTCCTGGCCGATCCTCTCTCTGGATGCTGCCGTCTTATCCGCCGGGGTGCTTTTTGCCCGGACCTTTCCCGAATACCTCTCAACGAATGTGGTGTGGACGCAGGCGATCCTGAGGGCATTGCCCAAATCGTGTCCGGTCGTCATCCTCTCGTCGCAGTCTGCGGGAGGCCCTACGCCCGAGGGATTGCTCATGCGGGATGAGGCGACAGCCGATGATCCGATCACGTGGTACGGGGAATCCAAACTCCGCATGGAACGAGCCATCCGGCGAAAGTTTCCCAAACGCAAGGCCATCTTCCTCCGTCCTCCCATGATCCTCGGCGCGCGCGATGCAGCCACCCTGCCGCTGTTCAAGATGGCTGGTGGAGCCCTGCGTCCGAAACCCGGCTTGCGCACGAAGAGCTACAGCTTCATCCATGTGGATGATCTGGTACGGGCCATCTTTGCTTCCATCCGGTCCGCAAATGCGCTGGCAGGCAAGACTTACTATGTGAGTGCTCGCGACCCGATCACGGATCGCCAATTGATCGAAGGGGCCGGCAAAGCCTTGGGCCGGGGAGGATTCACCCTGCCTCTCCCGCAGGATATGATCAAGATGTTGTCCCTCGTGGTGGATGCGGTACCAGCGCTGCGGAATGCCACCCCAAGCCTCACGCGAGATCGTGCCCGGGAGATCTGGAAGGATCGCTGGGTCGTGGATGCGGCACGCTTCGAGAAGGACTCTGGCTGGGAAGCCACTCGCACGCTGGAAGAGGCTCTCGCGGAAGCGTGCGCGTACTACCGCCGTATCCGGGCGCTTTGAAGAAGCCTATTCTAGTCCTGATCCTGCTGCTGGTGGTCTCCGCCATATGGGCACTGGTGCAGTGGCTACGCCCGCAGCGCACGCCTACACCGGGAGGCTATACGGTGACGGATAGGTTGGTACAATTCGGACCAGCGGCGAATGCCTACTGGTGCCCTCTCTTTTCCAAGGCTGGTGTGGCTTACCCTCCGCGGCGGCTGCTGCTAATGGCTCTCAAGGAAGAGCGACGGCTGGAGGTCTATGCGGCAGCGGATACCAAGACGGGGATGACATTCATCACCTCCTTCCCCATCCTGGCGGCCAGTGGCTCAGCCGGGCTGAAGCTCTGCGAGGGCGATCGACAGGTACCGGAGGGATTTTACCGCATCGAGTTGCTGAATCCCAATAGTCGCTTTCACCTTTCCTTGCGGGTGAATTACCCGAATGCCGAGGATATCGCGGCCGCTCAGGCGGAAGGACGGGACATCAAAAATCTGGGAGGTGACATCATGATCCATGGTGGAGAAGTCTCCACGGGGTGTCTGGCCTTGGGAGATCCGGCCATCGAGCGTCTTTTCGTATTGGCGGCACGCGTGCCACTGGATGGCATCCAGATGGTCATCCTACCTCGGGACCTGCGAGAAGTTGCGGAAGGGAGCTTTACCACCGAGCCGGAACGCGTCCGTAACCTTTACGAACGACTGCGGGAGTTTCAGCTTTCGCCTTCGTCGTGGTAATATCCTGAGGCGTAGAGGCTGGCGTACACGCCACCGTGCTTGAGGAGTTCCGCTCCGGTGCCTTGTTCGCAAATGCCGCCATCCTGAAGGACGACAATACGGCCGATGTCATGGATGGTGGCAAGGCGGTGGGTGATGATGAGAGTCGTGCGGCCCTTCATAAGGTCGCGGATGGTGTCCATGATGGCCCGCTCCGTGCCGGGGTCGAGAGCACTGGTGGGCTCATCGAGAAGGAGGATGGGAGCGTCCTTCAGGAAGGCCCGAGCGATGCCAATGCGCTGACGCTGCCCCACGCTGAGATGTCCACCGCGCTCACCCACGGTGCTATCGTAGCCAGCGGACATTTGCATGATGAAGTCGTGTGCCTGCGCACGACGGGCTGCGTCAATGATCTGCTCCTCAGTAGCACCGGGACGACCGTATGCGATATTTTCCCGGATCGTCGTGGAGAAAAGAAGTGTGTCCTGTAAGACCATGCCGATCTGGGATCGAAGGGACTTCTTTGTAATGGTCTTGAGGTCATGTCCATCGAGGGTAACGAAGCCTGCAACCGGATCGTAGAAGCGAGGCACAAGGCTCAGGAGGGTGCTCTTCCCTGCTCCGGTGCCACCGACAAAGGCAACGGTCTCGCCAGGCGTCACGGTGAAACTGATGTCTTTCAGAATGGTGCGCTTGTCGTCGTAAGAGAAAGAGACGTTTTTGAATTCGATGGCTCCCTTGGTGGAAGTGATGGTCTGTGCCCCCGGGGCGTCGGGAACATCGTCCTGGCGATCAAGAACCTCAAAGCAACGGGTGGCGGCGGCAGCGGCTCCCTCCAAGGCCCAAGCCGTATAGCTGAGTTGCTCCAGAGGCTGATAGAGCATGAGAAGATAGGAGGCGAATACGAGAAGCTCACCCAGTGTCAGCGGACCACTCACGACCTGGAGAGAGCCTACGTAATAAAGGAGAGCGGTCCCCGTCGCCATGAGAGTGCCAATGACAAGGGAACTGGCAGCCGAGGTCATATTCAGCCGGAAATTGGCCGTCAGGCTGCCTGAGGCGCGCTTGCGAAACTGTCGGACTTCAAAGGCTTCCCGACCGAAGGCATGAACCATGCGAATCTGGCTGAGTCCTTCCTGAGTGACCGCCAACAGATCACTCTCGCGCTCCTGAATCAGCGTGGACTGCACGCGAACCCGCTCGGCGTAAAACCGGATCGTCCATACCACAAACGGCAGGATGGCCAGCGAGGTGAGAGCGAGCGGCCAGTTCATGAAAAGCATGACCACAAAAGTGGAAACGAGAGTCACCACCGAGCCGAGCACGCTGGCGAAGCCTCGATTGTACATGGTCTGAATGCTCTGGGAGTCGTAGGCGACACGGAAACTGGAATCCGCACTCCGGCGGGAATCGTGAAACTTCAGAGGCAGGGATTGCAGGTAGGCGTAGAGATCCGTGCGCAGGCGGAGAAGGGATTGCAGACCGACACGGATGAAAAAGAAATTTGCTCCGAGATTCACCGCTCCCCAAAGGAGATTGATGACGACCAGAATCGCGCAGAGCCAGAAGATGACCGTGGCGGGAGAAGAGTCTCCAAACCAACGGATGATGGTCGCCTTCGCCTCTGCGGTGCCCTCGCTGGGATCGGAGGGGATGACACCGTCAACGATGTACTTAAAGGGCCAAGGCTTGAGTAGGCTGAGGGCAATACCAATGAAGGTAAAAAATGTGCCCAAGACCGTTTGCCACAAGTAGGGGCGGAAGTAGCGCAGAGCGCGTAGGTAGATCGACACGAGAGGTATATATGCGGGAAATCCTCCGGCTTTCCAGTGGGAACGTACGCGGAGCTCTCAGGATAACGCAGGAGAGCCCTGAATATTCATTCCATATTAACGGAAAGCCAAGAAAATGTCCTAATAACGAGCGAGCAAATGAAGGTCGCGCCGCAAGTCCTTTTTGTAGGGGACGGATCGGGAGTAATAACCTGTCAACACTCCAGGCTGTGGCATTTCCAAAATGGCACTGTAGTAATACCAGCCCGACTCGCTGATGAGTAGAAAGACCTTGTTTCCGCTCACCACGCCGCGAACAGGGTAGTCTCCCAAGTGACCTCGGACGTCACGACCGGATTGGGAGAGAAAAGACTCGCCCCACTCTGCTGAAGCGTAGCGGCCAGTAATATTGATCGTGGGCTCATTGAGCTGATCCGAGAGCCAAGCGTCACCGAGGGCGTTGTGCCGATCATAACGACCGGTATTGAACTTATCGATGTACGAGCAGCCTCCCATGAGGAGACATGCAATTAACCCCCAGAGCAGGCCAGCCCGCCCTTGTCTGACCGTCATATTAATCTACGATCTTCTCGAGGACGACTTCCTGCTGATCGATGGCATTGAAAGGCACCCATGAGGAGAAGTGGCCCTTCAACTGATCCCACTTGGTGCGGCGGAGTTCGACAGTGTATTCCGTCCAGTCGTCATCAACGAGGACGAGATAAACATTCTTACCGCTGACTACGCCCTTTGCATGGAGATAGCCATCAACGACGCCAGTGACCTTACCGTCCGGGGTCTGGTTCAGGAGAATAACGCCCCACTGTGGAGAGTACCAGAGGCCTTCCACATTGATCTGAGCTTTGGAAGACGCCTTCTCATTCAGATAAGCCACCGTGGCCGCTTGGTTCTTTTGGTACTTCTGACCGAGAAAGCAGGAGGAAAGACTTCCGACCATAAGGAGGAGGCAGGCAGCCCGGACAAGAGTTTTCATAGGCGAGAGGAGAACACTCCTCTTGTCCTATCGCGAGAAAAAAATGCATCCTTGCGCGTCCTTTTCTCGTATTGGGACCCCTAAGGGCGGATCTATTTTTTGAGGAAAGCTTCGACGAGTTCGTCGATCACCGCATTGCCCATGACTTTCAAGTCTCCGAGAGGGCGGGCATTCAGGATGGCCTCGGCAGTCGCTTCGAGGACTTCCAAGCGGTCGAAGGCATCGAGAATAGAGGTACCGAGAACCATGGCGCCATCATTGGCCACGAGGGCAACGGGGAAGGCTGGATCCAGTCGGGCAGCGAGTTGCTGGTAGTCGTGATAAATCTCACGGGAATTCAGCAGAGGCACATCGCGGAGGAAGATGTAACTCTCGGGGATGGTGCGCGTATCGAGAGGAAAGGCGGAAATGGCGAAAGCGGTGGCGTTGACCGGCGTGGCATTCAGGATGGAATGTACGCTGGGATGCCGGGCGTAGATGGCCTCATGAAGACCGACCGCACGGCTGGGGACTTTTCCCTGCTCGGCACGCCCCTGTGATACAAGAACAAGATCATCAGGAGCCAAAACAGCGCGATCACCGCGGCGAGGCGTGATGATGAAAGAATCCTCACTTATACGGGCAGAAAAGGTCCCCTCGGTGCTGATAAGGAGACGCTGCTCGTAGCCACGCTGGACGAAATCGCACAGATCACGCCGCAGTGCCCGCTCGGCCTCACTGGCGACGCCGGGCTCAAAAGTTTCCGGCGTGGGGCCACGATCACGGGCGGCGGCGAGTTGCTCATCCGTCAAGGAAACAACGTCCCCAAGAGGAGTCGCCTTAACGATGGTCTTGGCGGTGAACTCAAGGGTCTCAAAGCGCTCAAAAGCTTCCTGAAAGGTGCGGCCACCGACCACGACGCCGTGATTTTCCAACATGACGCAATCGTGTCCCTGGGCAAAAATCTCCGCGATCCGCTCGCCCAACAGAGCACTGCCGGGTAGGGCGTAAGGAGCAAAGCCGACATCACCACAAATGGAGTGGGCTTTAGCAAAAACACGGGTATCGGGGCAGCGCCCGCAGATGCTAAAGGCTACCAGCGCGACGGGATGGGCGTGCACCAGAGCGCGGAGATCCGGGCGCTTTTCGTAAATACGATGGTGGAAGGGAAACTCCGAACTGGGCTTGTGCCGTCCGACAAAGGAGCCGTCCGGAAGGACCTTCACGATATCGTCGCGACGGAGAGCCCCCTTATCCACACGGGCCGGAGTAATCCAGAGAGCGCCATCGTCATCGCGTATGGAAAGATTGCCCCCGCTGGTGGTCGTCATACGGTAGCGATAGATGCGGTCCATGGCGTCCGCCAGACGGTCCGCCGGGTGAATAAGGTCTCTCATCAGGCACCATTCATCCCGAGCCTCAGGAAATACGCAATACAGAACATCGCATCCGCCTCTTGTGCGAGTGACTGGAAGCTGTTATCTCCAAACGCACTATGGGTCGCCAATGGCTCCACGCAAAACGCGCCGTCGCCTCGCTGAAGAAGTCGCAGGCTACGGGCAAGCTCGTCAAAGAAATCATGGTTGCAGCGAAATTCGGGGGACCTGACCCCGACGCGAATGCCCGGCTCGCTGCTGCCATGGAAAAAGCCCGCAGGGAATCCGTCTCCCGCGATGTGATCGAACGCGCCATCAAAAAAGGCGCCGGTGTCGGGGATGAAAAGCTGGTCATGGACCACATCCTCTTTGAGGGCTATGCGCCGCACAAAGTGCCGGTCATCGTCGAGGTCTATACCGACAACAACAACCGCACGGCGCCTGAGATCCGCGTGCTTTTCAAAAAGGGACAGCTTGGAACCTCGGGCAGCAACAAGTTTCTCTTTGACCATGTCGGCATCGTGGAAGCCTACAGCGGGTCTCCAGATATGGATGCGGAAACCGCCGCCATCGAAGCGGGCGCTGATGATTTTGAGCCCCTCACCCACGCGCAGAATGACGATATTCCGGAAGGTGCCACAGGAGCGCGTTTCCTATCTGACCGGACGGCGACCGCCGCAGTATCCCAGTGGCTCTCCGCAAACGGCTGGACCGTTGTGACCTGTGAGCTGGGATATGTGGCCAAACAATTTCCCGAGCTTTCCGATGACCATGCGGCTGAGATCGGTGAATTCCTCCAGGCCTTGGATGATCATGATGACGTGCATCGCGTCTGGGCAGCCATCCGCTGACATTCGCTACGCTACGACATGCTAACTATTTCCACGATTTCCAAGTCCCTCGGGGGACGAGAGCTTTTCCGCGACCTTTCCATGCAAGTCAACCGGGGTGACCGGATCGGCTTGGTGGGAGCCAATGGTGCGGGCAAGACCACCCTCTTTTCACTCATTCTCGGCCAGACCACACCTGATGAGGGTCGCGTCTCGCTAGAGCGCGGAGTCCGCATGGGATTCCTCCCTCAGGAAAATGCCCCGGTCGGAGACGAGACTGTGCTGGAACTTGCGACGGCGGTTTCACCGGAATTCCTTGAAGCCCGGCAAACCATTCGCCGCTGCGAGGCTGAAGGGCTCACCGAAGATCACGCCTATCACGAGGCACTGGCAACCTTTGCCGATCTGGGCGGACATGCCCTGACGGCGAAGGCAAAACGGGTGCTGTCAGGACTGGCTTTTCGCGATGGAGATTTCAACAAAGCGGCAGCCAGCCTGAGTGGAGGCTGGATCATGAGGGCGCACCTCGCGCGCCTGCTGGTCCAGGAGCCGGAGTTGCTCCTGCTGGACGAACCCACCAACCATCTCGATCTGGAATCGCTGGTATGGTTCCGCGAATACCTGCGTGGATATCCCGGCGCGATCCTGATGATTTCGCACGATCGTGATTTCCTGAACGAGCTCGTCCTGGACATCATCGAGATCGCCCGCGCCAGACTGCACCGGTATCATGGCAACTATGACGAGTATCTCGTCGAAAAAGCCGCCCGGGAAGCCCAGTACGCAGCGGCCTACGAAAATCAGCAGCGCGAGATCGCACACATCCAGCAGTTCATCGACCGGTTCCGAGCCAAGGCCTCCAAAGCCGCCCAAGCCCAGAGCCGCATCAAGCAACTGGACAAGATGGAAAGGCTCGAAGCCCCGGCCACGGCCGAAGCGAAGGTCAACTTCCGCTTTCCCCAGCCTGCCCGCAGCGGACAAAAGGCCATCACTCTCAAAAACGTGGATCATGCCTATGGGCAACACGTGGTTTACGAGGGACTAAATTTCGAAGCCGAACGCGGACAGCGCATCGTGCTGGTCGGCCCCAATGGCGCGGGAAAGTCCACGCTGCTCAAGCTTCTTGCCGGAGCCATCCCTATGCAGACCGGAGAGCGCATCGTCGGGCACAATGTCGTGCCCGGTTACTTCGCCCAGCATCGGATGGAGCAACTTGGTGCCGGTCTCACCGTATTGGAAGCCGCACGGGATCTTCCCAATCCTCCGCCCGAGCAACTGACACGTACCATGCTCGGCGCCTTCCTTTTCAAGGGGGATGATGTCTTCAAATCCGTATCCGTCCTGAGTGGTGGAGAGAAGTCCCGTCTGGCACTGGCTCGGACACTGCTCTGTCCTCCGAATCTCCTGCTCATGGACGAGCCGACGACGCATTTGGATATCCCGAGTATCGATGCGCTCATCAATGCGCTGGAGCAGTACGAAGGGACGGTCATTTTCATCAGCCACGATATTCACTTCATTCGAGCCGTGGCCAAGCAGGTCCTCCACATCAGTGCGGGCACCCTCACTCCGTACGCGGGAGACTACGATTACTACCTCGACAAGAGTCAGGCCGGATCGGCCAGAGAAGCCCTCGTGGCGGGAGCAGCTCCCTCGAATTTTCAGCCCGTGCAGGCAAAAGCCTCCTCCGACGAGGCTCCGCGCATGGGCCTGAAGGAAATCAAGGCCATGCGGCGCGCTGAAGCCGATAAACGGAAAGCGGAGGCCAAGGCCCGGCGGGATGCTGAGGCGGAACTGGCGGATCTTGAAAAAACCATCATCACCCTGGAAAAGCGTCAGCAGGAGCTTACGGTAGCCTTGGAAGAAAAAGGAACCGACGCCGCACTTGCTGCGGAGCTTTCCCGGACCTCAACCCTGCTAGCTACGACCAATGCCCGCTGGGAGCGCACCGCCGAAGCAGTCGGTACTGCGCAGGAAGAGACCGAAGCGGAGTAAATCAGCGCCTCGGCGAGCGGTAGAGCACTCGCACGAGGTAGAGGCCGCAGGCGGGGGCGACGTAGGTCCATTTCGGGCCTCCCTGCTTCAGGCGATGACGAATGTCTTCCATGGGCTCTCGTCCGATCGCGCAACGAACGATGGCGCCAGTGAGCATACGGACCATCTTGTAAAGAAACCCCTCGCCCGTGAAGGAAAGGCTGATGCGGTCGCCGCGGGCTTGGACGCGAATGGAATGGATCCGGCGACGCGTATTGCGGACAGGCTCCGCGCGATTCGCCGCGAAGGCGGCAAAGTCGTGCTCCCCTTCAAACAAGGCAGCAGCGGCCTGGAGTTGATCGAGATCCAGCTTTTGGTGGACATGCCAGACACGATGAAGATCCAGCGGAGGGAGGATGGCACCGCGATGAATAAGGTACTGATAGGTCTTCCCTTTGGCGGAAAAACGGGCGTGAAAAGAGGTCGGGGCGCGCGTTGCCGTTAGAATACGGATCTCTGCAGGGAGATTCGCATTGATAGCGCGCTGCCAGGCCTGGGGCTCCCATCCCTTGTCTGGCACATCGACGTGAGCGCACTGGCCGAGAGCATGAACGCCGGCATCTGTGCGACCAGAGCCATGCACAAGGATGCGATCCCCAGCCACACGGCTGAAGGCTGACTCCAGAAAGTCCTGCACGGCATCTTTTCCAGGCTGACTCTGCCAACCTGCAAATCGAGTACCATCGTAGGAGATGACCAGCTTCAGATGCATTGCGCATCAAGCCAGCTTTGGAGGATGACCTGCGCTGCGGCTTGGTCGATCACATTGCGCTGCTGCTTGGCCGAGCGTCCCGCCTCACGGAGAGAACGCTGGGCGGAGACCGTGGAGAGGCGTTCGTCCCACGTCACGACGCGACAGGAGACACGCAGCTTGAGTTGCTCCACGAACTCCCTCGCGGCTTGGGAGGCCGGTCCGTGGGAGCCATCCATATTGCGCGGCACGCCGACGACGATGGCATTGACGGCACGTTCGGTGGCGAGTTCCACGATCCGATTCGTGGGATTCGTCTTGGCAACGTGGATGGTTTCCAGGGGGTGCGCGAGCATTCCCAGATCATCACTGATGGCCACTCCAACGCGGGCAGCCCCTAAATCGATTCCCATGATTCTCTTAATTTCCATTTGCAGTTGAAAAACCCATACCTGAAACGTAGGATTGGAGAATCTCGTTTTTTATGTCTCGTGTCTCCCTTAGCAAATTTGGCGACAATCTTCCGGTCACGGGAGTTGTTGCATTCTCGCAGGCCGCCGTCGGTTTCGGAGTCGGCCTTCTTGTTGCCGACCACCTTGGACGCACCGCGCGCCAGAGGACCGCGTTGGCGCTGATTGGAGCCGGTGTAGCCACGCTCATTCCGTTTGTGGCGGGAGTAGTCAGCTCGGTCAAGAACCGCCCTTCCTCGTCGAGCCGCATGCGCAGACAACTGGAAAGCATTCGTGAGGACACAGGTCTCTCGAATGAAAATTCCTTCTGATCTGAGCTGTCCCATCTCATGATGCGGTCAGAACTGCCCGCGATCATACTGGCATCGTCGTCACCGCGCCGGAGCGATTTGCTTACGGAGGTCGGAGTTTCCTTTCGCGTCTCCGTACCGGAGGTCGAGGAGGTTTCGAATGGATTCTCGCCAACCGAGCTCTGCGTCTACAATGCCCGGCTGAAGGCGGCTGCCGCTTCGTCGCGAGACCCAAAGGAGATCGTGGTGGCAGCTGACACGGTAGTGAGTCTCGATGATCGCATCCTGGGCAAACCGGGCTCGATGGCTGAGGCCATGGAGATGCTGGCATTTCTCTCTGGCCGCACTCACGAAGTCCTCACGGGCGTATGCGTCCGACGTCATCATGACGAGGAGGAGGTCGTATTTGTGGAGACTACCCGTGTTACTTTTCATCCTCTCTCCGCTTCGGAAATCGAGGCGTATCTGAACTCCATAAACCCACTGGACAAGGCTGGAGCCTATGCGGCACAGGAGGATAATGGACGCATCATTGCAGCCATTGATGGTCTTTTTTCCAATGTGGTCGGGCTGCCGGTGGAGAGGCTGATCGAGGCTCTGCGCGAGTTCCCTGCGAACAAATAAAAAAAGCGCAGGGATTGCTCCCTGCGCTTCGAAGTTATTCCAGGTATTGCCTGAAGCCTAGTACTTCACGCTACAACCATAGGACTTGGTCTGGGCTGTGGTGATGGGCTTGCCCTCTTTCATTTCTTCAAGAGCGGTGCGGACGTAATTGACGGCCCCCTCGATGTCGGCGGCATTGGCCGTGGGCTTATCATCAATGGCCCCGGCATAGACGAGAACTCCATCGGAATTGATGATGTACATCTCAGGAGTAGTGCGAGCGTCATAGAGTTTGCCAACCTTGCCGTCCTCATCGAGGAGATAGGCGGTGGCGTTGCTCTTTACTTCCGTGAGATTCGCCGTGGCGGCCTCGGGAGTCATGTGACCTTGTTTCTCCGGTGCGGAGGAGCAGACAGCCAGCCAGACGACACCGTGATCGGTGGCATCTTCCTGAAGCTTCTGCATATTTCCGGAATCATAATGCTTCTTCACGAAAGGACATCCGTGGTTGATCCACTCCAGGACGACGACTTTGCCCTTGTAGTCGGCGAGGGAGTGTTCCTTGCCGGTGCTGTCTTTGAGGGTGAAAGCGGGTGCTGGCTGGCCGATCTCAGGCTGGGCTGCGTGAGAGAAGGTCACCAGACCGAGAATTGTTGCGAGGGTTAGGAGGCTTTTCATGCGGGGCGCAATTTACTCCAGATTTCCCCTTACGCAAACGCATGCAGGAAAAAATCTTCTGCCTTTTGGCGTATGCGCGATTGATTTCTTCCGAAAAATGGGAATGATGCGCCCGGGGTGAACACGACGGCTGAATATATCGCTTCGGGGTTCGTGAAAATCGATACCGATCTGAGCTACCTGATGGGCTGCCTGAAGGAAGTTCTGCACGAACTGGGTGAAAATGAGGCGGCAGAATATCTGCCATGGCAAAAGGATGGCGCGACGCATGATGCCAGCGCGCCACCCGAACGTATTGAGCAAGCTTACTCGATAGCGTTTCAGTTGCTGAACATGGTCGAGGAGAACGCTTCGGCGCAAACCCGCCGCCAACGTGAGATCGAGCATGGACTCTCTGATGAACCGGGTTGCTGGGGTCAGGAACTGACTCTGCTGAAAGAAGCTGGCTTTACCGATCAGGAAGTCGCCAAGGCCCTGCCTGAGATCCGTGTGGAGCCCGTGCTCACCGCGCATCCGACCGAGGCCAAGCGTGCGGCGGTGCTGGATCAGCATCGTGGCATCTATACCCTCCTCTCCGCTCTGGAGACGGAATCCCTGACGCCCACCCAACGGGAAGCGATCCGCGATGAGATCAAGGTCGTCCTGGAGCGACTCTGGCGCAGTGGTGAGATCCTGCTGGAAAAACCGGAGGTGGGGTCCGAACGACGCGGGGTGATATTTTACATGCGCGAGGTCTTTCCCCTCGCTGTCGAGCAGCTCGATGAGCGCCTGCGCCGCACGTGGAAATCGGTCGGCTTCGACCATACCCTGCTGGCGCATCCGCATGCCTGGCCGAGAATTCGTTTCGGAAGTTGGGTCGGAGGAGACCGTGACGGACATCCTTTTGTTACGGCACAAGTGACGTCCGAGACGCTCGATGACATGCGCAACAATGCGCTGATTGTCATCGACCGCCATCTGGAATCGTTGGCGGCGAAGCTGCCTCTCTCTAGCAATTTCCAGCAACCTCCTGAAGAATTTGAGCGAGCGCTTGTCCGCCTGTGGGCGGAGAATCCGACGCAATCCGAACTTCTGGGGCGTCGCTACTCCGACGAACCCTGGCGTCAATATGTCCTGCTCCTGCAGGCGAAGCTGCCATTCTCCAATGGCACGCATGATACGTCCAGCCAAGCCACGGCTTATCGTATGCCCGATGAGCTCGACGAGGATCTGGCCCTCCTGGCTGACTCGCTCAAAAAAGTGGGGGCCCAGCGACTGGCGGACACCGCGGTATGGCCGGTACGTCGTGCGCTGGATATCTTCGGCTTCCATCTGGCGGCGCTGGACATCCGACAGAACAGCAAATTTCATGATCAGGCCCTCGTTCAGATCCTGGCAGCGGCCGGGCAGCCGGCTGCGGATTTCGGCGAATGGGATGAAGCTCGTCGGCTGGAATTTCTCAACAAGGAACTCGAGTCGCCCCGGCCCTTCCTCTACGGCGGCAATGAGGTCGGAGAGCAGGCGGATGCGGTACTCTCATGTTACGGGATATTAAGACGTCACATCCGCAGCTATGGACGCGGAGGCATCGGCTCCCTCATCGTGAGCATGACACGGCAGTTGTCCGATCTTTACGTAGTCTATCTGCTGGCTCGCGAAGCCGGCCTGATGAAGTGGACCCCGGAAGGGCTGGTCTGCACGATTCCCGTGGTGCCGCTCTTTGAAACCCTCGATGACTTGGAAAAGAGCGCAACGCTTATCGATGCCTTCCTCTCGCACCCGGTCACCAAGCGAAGCCTGATCTATCACCAGACCGACCGGACGAAGGTCCTCTCGCTCCCACATTCGAAGCCGATTCAGCAGGTGATGATCGGCTACAGCGACAGCAACAAGGACTGCGGAATTCTTTCCAGCCAGTGGGCTCTGAATGAGGCTCAGTCGGCGATTGCAAGGGTCGGCGAAGATCATGGTGTGAAGATCCGATTCTTCCATGGTCGTGGCGGCACGATCAGCCGTGGAGCGGGTCCGACTCATCGTTTCCTCGGGGCCTTGCCCCATGGCTCCATCCAGGGTGACGTGCGCCTGACGGAACAAGGCGAGACCATTGCCCAGAAATATTCCAATCTCGTTACTGCCACTTACAATCTTGAGCTCCTGATGGCAGGTGTGACCGGCTTCTCCGTGCTGGAGCAGCGCCCGTCGCCTGTCGATCAAGACATGGATCACTTGTGGAGCCTCCTGGCATCCAGCAGTAAAGAAGCTTACACAGCATTGATTCAAATGCCGGAGTTCATGCCCTTTTACTCCAGTGCCACGCCCATCGATGCCTTGGAGATCAGCAGTATCGGCTCGCGTCCCTCGCGGCGAACAGGGCAACGGACACTAGCCGATCTTCGTGCGATCCCATGGGTCTTCAGTTGGAATCAGAGCCGATATTACCTGCCCGGCTGGTACGGGGTGGGCACTGCTCTGGAAACGCTGGTGCAGTCGCAGCCCGGCGCGCTGGCCACCCTTCAGAAACACCTCAAAAAGTCGCCCTTGCTCTATTACGTGCTGACGAATGTCGAGACGAACATCGCCAGTGCAGACAAGGAAATCATGACCCGATATGCCGGGCTGGTACCCAACGAAGGGGACCGCTCAGCCATTCTGGATCTCGTGATCGCGGAATACGACCGCACGAATCGCATGATGGCCGAGCTCTTCGGAGGCAGTCTGGATCAGCGTCGTCCGCGTATGCTCAAGACTCTGAGGCTGCGGGATCATGCCTTGCGCATCCTGCACGAGCAACAGATCGAGCTTCTCAAAAAGTGGAGAGCGGCCCGCACGGATGCCCCAGCGGAGGCCGAGCGCCTGTTGCCTAAAGTCCTCCTCTCGATCAACGCGATCGCGAGCGGACTGCGTACCACCGGATAGAAACTGGATTATTACACCGCTCTCCGCACCGGGAGTCCTGTCTAAATCGACAGGAATCAGTGTGTGGCGAGCGGGAATACGCAGGGGCAGGCACCGAACTGCTCGGCGAAGGCCTTTGAAAAATGGCTCAGGCTGGAGTAACCGACCGCCATGGCGGCCTCGGTGACATTGTAGTTGCCGGTGCGCAGGAGTTCCGCGGCTTTATCGAGTCGGAGTTTACGGAGATAGCGGGAGATGGTCATGCCCTTCTCTTCCGAGAAAACGCGACTTATATAGAAAGGACTGCATCCCACCTCGCGACCGAGAGCCTGAAGAGTGGGAGGATTTTCCAAATCACGCTGCAAGGCAGCAATGACGCGATCCACACGCTCACGGGCTACGCGTTTTTGGCGATGGCAGAAGAACTCCGCCGACGTCGTTTCCTGAGGAAAGAACACATGAGAGGCGATCTCCAGGACCTTTGCGCGCACCCAAAGAGGACGGGCAGAAGCCGCAATACTCGGGGAGGCCAGTTGCTGGGCGATGCCCTTCACACTGTCATCCATGCCTGCGATATGGGCGGTACGAGCGGAACGGCGGTTCTCCAAGAACCCCTGTATCACACTAGTCGCGTGAGTATGCTGACCGGCAACAAGATGCTTCAGCCAGGCACGGGACATATGAAGGCTCAGGTAGCGATGGGGGTCCTTCCCGCTATCCATGCGATCCAGACACTCTGAAGCCGGACGGATATAATGAGCCACGGTACCGGGAGAGATGTCAAATTTCCCGGATTTACCAAGAGCCACGCGGGCCTGGCCGGAGAAATTCACACAGACTTCCAGCCATCCCTGCAACTTTTCGCCCAAGGAGGGCATCGTTTGAGAGCCTTGGAAATCGTGCCAGCAGACACGTAAATCCTCATCCTCCTGCACGAGGGAAAAGCCCTCAGAACTCATGAGAGGGTCGAAGAGGTAGGGATTTTACGACCTGCAACGATCTCCCGAGCCTTCAAATACTCTTCCCTGCACATAAGCGGACCAAACATGCGGGACATAAAATGAGATTGCGTCTCAATACGCAAGGCAAAGGTTTTCATTTTCTGAAGAAAACTCACTTTTCCAAGTTGCCGCAGACGGGTGTCTCCGCTAGCAAAGAGGGGCAATGATCAGTGATTACCTTCCCATGCTTCTGCATGTCATCGTGGCCGTCGGATTTGCCACGGTCGCCATGCTTGCCAATATCATACTGGGAAGAGCAGGAAAGAGAAATCCCACCAAGGATACAGCATACGAATGCGGCGTCATCCCCGAGGCAGGGCCACAGCCACGCTTCAGCGTGAAGTTCTACCTGGTGGCGATGCTATTCATCCTTTTTGATATCGAGATTGTCTTCATGTACCCATGGGCGGTGGTATTTCAGGAATTCGTTGCGGATTTCGGTCCCGGCATTTTCTGGAAAATGCTGCTTTTCATCCTGATCCTCCTCTTTGGCTACATCTATGCCATCAAGAAGGGTGCCCTGGAGTGGAGCTCTAAATAGATTTTATGATCCATCACTTGGTCCTTTTCAAATTGCAGCCTCATGTGGATGAGGAAAAAGTGGAATGGATGATGCGTGAAACGCGCATGCAGCTCCTCAAAATCCCCGAAGTCCTCAGCGTCCGCTGCGGTAAGAACGTGGAGAGTGGCAGTGAGTGGCCTTTTTTCCTAGCTGTGGAAATCGAATCTCTCGACAAGCTGGGACTCTACATGAAGGACTCGGTCCACGTGAAATTCGTCGAAGAGGTCATCAAACCGAATATCACGGCCCGTCTGGCGCTCGACTACGAGATGGAGCCGGGCAAGGATATCAAGTACTCCTGAAGTTTTCCCGCCACGAAGGAGATTTCCTCCTCGTTGAGCGTAAAGGGAGGTGAAAAGGACAGCACATTGCCGGCTGGTCCACCGCCGAGGAGGATGAGGCCATCTTTGAGGCCTTGAAGCATGATCTGGCCCACAAGCGTGCCGTCAGGCTTTCCCTCGGCTGTAACCAGCTCCATCCCTAGCATGAGACCCAGACCGCGAATTTTTCCAATACGCTGTGAGTTGAGATTGGAAAGGGCCTTTCTGAAAGAAAGACCTGCTTGATGGGCCATATCCCGGGTTTCAGGCCTCAAGTGCTCCTTGATGGATGCCAGAGCCATGGCACAGCCAAGGGGATTTCCCAAAGTGGTACTGGTATGGAGAGCCTCCCCTTTTGAGGAAGGCCAGGCGTCCATGACTTCAGCTCTCCCCACACAAGCTGCTAGAGGAAAACCTCCCGTGAGAGCTTTCCCCAGGCAAATAAGGTCGGGTACGACTTGGGAGTGGTCGCAAGCGAAGAAAGCTCCGGTGCGATGAAAGCCGGTGTAGATTTCATCCAAGATGAGGAGGATTTTCTCCTCATCGCAGATCCGACGCAGCATGGGCAAAAACTCGCGCGGGGGTACGATTTCCCCTCCCCTGCCTTGAATTGGCTCCACAAGAATGCAGCCAACCTCTCGTTCGCGGATATGCGAACGAATAGCTTCCTCGGTACGAATGAGGCAACCCTCAGGGCATTTCGCGAATTTCTCGCTGTGTCCTGAATCTGGTGAACACCGGGAACAGGTAGGATAAGGAACAGTCACAGCGAAGCGCCCAAGTTGAGAGAGAAAGGGATCGCGAAAATAAGATTGGCCGCCCGCCTCCAGGGCGCCATAGCCGAGGCCGTGATATCCGCCGGTAAAAGAGATGACGCCGGGTTTGCCCGTAGAGAGAAGAGCGGTCTTGAGAGCTGCCTCCACGGCTTCGGAACCGGAGTTCGTGAGGAACGTCTTCCCCGTCCCCACTCCCCAACGCTCAAAGGTAATGGCACTGAGAGCCTCGCAGAGGTCGGCTTTGCCGGAAGCGGGATGCACGTCGCCCATGACATGCAAAAGCGACCGAGCTTGTTTCAAAAGAGCCTCTCGCAAGACAGGAGCAGAATGCCCCAAACTGGCAACGGCGAAGGCACCCGTGAGATCCAGAAAACGATTCCCGTCGACATCCCAGACATTTGTCCCCTCAGCACGTTCCCAGAATATGGGGAAATCTTCCGACATCCATGTGACGGTGCGCGCCTCGAAACGAGCAAGTTTATCGGCGTAGGATCGGGAAAGCGGGCCGGGAACAGCAGTCAGAATTTCGGGCAGCATGAGGACAGTCTGTGTAAGGCTTCCCGAGATCGAATCAAAGACCGGATTGCACGCACTGGCTAGCGTGTGAGCAGCAGATAAATCAGAAATCCCAGGATCGAGCCTCCGATCAGAAGTAATAAAAAGATCTGCAGCTTTTCACGACGCTTGACCGCGTGATAGCCGTCTCCTCTTTTCCGGGAATAGTCGTAATGTGCTCTCATGTGCGAGCCGCCCTTTTGGAAAAGGCAGATACAGAGGGCGGTGTAGTCAATCAACTCTCAATCGGAAAAATCTCAAGACAAACCTCTGTAATCGCGGAGAATTTTCGATTTTTTCCATCACCAAAAAATCTGTCTCCGGGCAAATTTCTTGTTGGCTCGTGAAATAACTACTGATTTAGTGGGCGTTTACACATGGACCATCTCGACCAACTGGAAGCACAGAGCGTTTATATATTGCGGGAAGCCTATCATAGCTTTTCCAATTTGTGCATGCCGTGGAGCATGGGCAAGGATTCCAACGTGCTCATCTGGCTCTCAAAAAAAGCCTTCTGCGGCAAGATCCCCTACCCCGTTTTGCACATCGATACGACCTATGAATTTCCGGAGATGCTGGAATTCCGCTCATGGGCACAGAAGGAGTATGACCTCGAACTGATCGTGAAGATCAACGAGGACGCTCGGGCGGGCCGGGGAGCTTACACCTCCTCCGTCGGCTATGAGACTCATGATCCTGTCACGGTCACTCACGAACTCAAGACCGTCGCATTGCAGCAGGTGATGGGAGAGCGGAAATTCGACGCCCTGATCACGGGTATCCGCCGTGACGAAGACTCCACCCGTGCAAAGGAGCGGTATTTTTCGCCTCGTAATGCCGAGTTTGAATGGGACTACAAGGACCAGCCGCCGGAATTTTGGAATCAATTCACAACCGCCGTCGATCCCGGTGAGCACATCCGTGTGCAACCGCTGCTGGACTGGACGGAAGTGGATATCTGGAGCTATATCGAGCGCGAAAACATCCCGATTCCCAGCATGTACTACGCCCGCAAGGGTGAGGACGGGAAGATGTACCGCTACCGCTCGCTCGGGTGCTGGCCGATCACAAAGCCGATCGAGAGCGCTGCTTCCAATATCGATGAGATCATTGCCGAGTTGAAGGTCACACGCACCAGCGAACGTGCTGGACGCGCGCAAGACCACCATGAGCGCAATGCCATGCAGAAACTCCGCGCCAAGGGCTTCATGTAAGACTGCCCGGGCGTGAATCCGACCTTCTTCCCCACGGCAATGCCGCCGGGATCGGTCGGCCGACCTCAACTCTCCAACTGGTCCCAAGACCGCGACATCCTCTCTCTCACATGAGCGCCGAACTTTCCGAAAAACCTGTCACCACTCCCTCAATTCATTCCCTTGCCCAAAAGCTCCGCATCGTCATTGTGGGGCATGTGGACCATGGCAAATCGACCCTCATCGGGCGACTTTTCCATGACACGAACTCCCTTCCCGAGGGCAAGGTTGAGCAGATCCGCAAGGCTAGTGAGGCCGAGGGGATGGACTTCGAGTTCGCATTCCTTCTCGATGCTCTGCTGGAAGAGCAGGCTCAGAATATCACCATCGACACGACACAACTTCCCTTCCGCACCTCGAAGCGGGAGTACGTGATCATCGATGCTCCGGGTCACAAGGAATTCCTCAAAAACATGGTCACCGGAGCGGCCAGCGCTGATGCCGCCATCCTGCTGATCGATGCCAACGAGGGCATCCAAGAGCAATCAAAGCGTCACGCATACCTACTCTCCCTGCTCGGCATCCGCCGCATCGCCATCGCGGTGAACAAGATGGATCTCGTCGGCTACGACCAGAAGCGCTTTGAAAGCGTGCGGAGTGAATATACGGAATTTCTGAAGAAGCTCCGCATCGTGCCGCAGCACTTCATCCCCATCTCTGCCAAGCTGGGCGAGAACATCACCAAGCAGAGCACCGAGATGCCTTGGTACAATGGCCCGGCCATCCTGGAAGCTCTCGATACCTTTGACCAACCCGCGCCTCCGGAAGGTCTGCCCCTGCGACTGATCTTGCAGGATATCTACCGCTTTGATGAGCGTCGCATTTTGGCTGGGCGCATCGAGACCGGTCGCTTGAAAGTCGGTCAGGACATCATGTTCTGGCCTGATGGTAAGCGGAGCCGCATCAAGACCATCGAGAACTGGGCTGCCAAAGAAACTCCCACTCAGGGTGGTCCTGGCGAATCCATCGCGATTACCTTGGAAGAACAGATCTTCGTGGAACGTGGTCAGATCGGCTCGATCCCTGGAGACGGGCCTTCGGAGGCCAGGGAAATCCACGCCAGCCTTTTCTGGCTGCAAGAAGAGCCCTTGACTCTGAATCGACCCTTCACACTCAAGATGGGCACCCAGAGCGTGGAAGCACGCCTCGTGGAAATCGTGCGTATCCTTGACTCCTCCAGCTTGGAAACCAAGGAAGGCACATCGACACAAATTCAGAAAAACGAAGTCGCTGACGTGCGTATCCGTGCGCGGAAGCCAGTCGCCTTTGATCGCCATGACCGAATCAACGAGACTGGTCGCTTCGTCATCGTGACCGGTAAGCGCATCGGAGGCGGGGGCATCGTCCGCGAGGCTGACTATGGTTCGGGCGATCCGTCCATCACAAGTGACAATATCACGTGGACGGTCAGTCCCGTTACACGCGAGGCGCGGGCCGAGCACTTCGGCCATCGTGGGGTGGTCATCTGGCTCACCGGTCTCTCCGGGTCCGGCAAATCCACTCTTGCCACAGGACTCGATCACCAACTGCATCGCCGGGGCATCTCCAGCACCATTCTGGATGGAGACAATCTCCGCCACGGCCTGTGCTCGAATCTCGGCTTCACGCCGGAAGATCGCTCTGAGAATATCCGCCGCGCCGGTGAAACGGCCAAGCTCATGGCTGAAGCGGGACTCGTAGTCATCTGCTCACTCATCTCGCCCTTCCGCGCTGACCGCGACAAGGTACGTGAAATCTGCGGCCGCGACGGGGTGCCATTTGCCGAGGTTTTCGTAAATGCTCCGCTCGCCGTGTGCGAAGATCGCGATCCTCGCGGCCTCTACAAACGCGCTCGTGCGGGTGAGATCAGTAACTTCACGGGACTCACCTCACCATACGAGGCTCCCGAGAAGCCCGATCTCGAACTGGCCACGGGCGAGTTGAGCCGTGAAGACTCGCTTCGCCAACTCTTTGAGTTTTCCGTAGATATCTCGGCCATTGCGGCTACCAACTCGACGCCCAACGTCGAGCAGGGCTCGGGAATCTAAAAATCAGACTCTGAGGGAAGTTTTACCCCGTCATGTTCGGCACTTCCGGACTTGGCGGGTTTCTTTTTTATTGCGAGGACGGTAGGCGCGCTATCGCAAGATCGATTTCGCCGCAGGAACGACGGCCTCAACGAAGAGAGTCTTGAGGTGCTTGACGGTGCCATCGCTCTCCGTTTTCAGAGTGTGTCGGATTGAAACCACGCGATAGATCCTGGCGTAGTTGGAATTCCCGTTGATCGAAGGCCAGCAACCTCCATCCATGGTGTCGCCCTTCGCAATATCCTGAAACTGACCCACTCCTTCAAATACGGCCAAAGGGTAGCCGTACTTCTCATGATCGTAGATCTGAATGGCGTGGACGATGGGCTTGGGTTTGCTCCGTCGCGGTTTGGGATTGGAGGCCATCAAAAGGTAATGTCATTCACCCTTTGATAGGTCGCAATCCCATTTTCACCCTTTAAAAATCACCACAAAAACGGGAACTGCGATGAAATCACAGTTCCCGTAAAAGAAACCTCAGCTGAGATTGTGCAGTAACCGGAAATTAATGCGCGGCGACTGGCTCGGGCTTGGTGGTACCCGAGGTGGCGATGGCGTCGAACTCTTCCGGGAACTTGGCGAGGAAGCTCTGGGTGGGCCAGGAGCAGGCTTCGCCAAAGGCGCAGACGGTGCGGCCGGCGATGTTGTCGGCCACGTTTTTGAGGAGCTTCGGGTCGTTGCCCTGGGATCCGCCATCGAGCATGCGGGTGGTGATCTTCGACATCCAGAGGCTGCCTTCGCGGCAGGGAGTACATTGACCGCAGCTCTCGTGGGCGTAGAATTGGTTCAGATTGTTCAGCGCCCAGACCATCTCGCGGGTGTCGTCCATGACCATGACACCACCGGAGCCGACCATCGTACCGACGGAAGCCAGCGTACCGGCGTCCATGACGACGTCGAGGAGAGGAAGCTCCTTGTCCACCATGTTGCCATCAGCGCCCTTGACCTTGATCTTGAAGACCTCCCCGGCGCGGAGGACCTTGGCGGAACTTCCACCAGGGATGACGGCCTTGAGGGTGCGCCCGGGTTTGAGACCGCCGCAGATATCGAAGATGAGTTCACCCAAGGTGACGGCACCGGCGGGAAGCTCGTAAAAGCCGGGCTTCATCACGTCGCCGCTGACGCACATGGTACGGGTACCACCGTCGCCGGGAGTGCCCATCTTGGTGTACTCCTCAGCGCCGAGGCGAAGGATGTGCTTCACATGGCAGATGGTCTCCACGTTATTCACGATCGTCGGCTTCATGTAGAGACCGAGCACGGCGGGGAAGTAAGGCGGCTTGATGCGGGGATAGGGACGCTTGCCCTCGAGAGACTCCAGAAGGCTGGTCTCCTCACCGCAGATGTAGGCACCGGCACCCTGATGGACGTAGATGTCGCAGTCAAAGCCGGAGCCAAGGATATTCTTACCTACGAAGCCACGAGCACGGGCTTCCTTGATGGCATTCCAGACGATCCTGGCCGCATGCGGGAATTCGCAGCGGATGTAGATGTAGCAAAGATGGGTATTCGTCGCGTAAGCTGCGCTGACAAGTCCCTCGATAAGCTGATGCGGATCGTAGTGCAGGATGTAGCGATCCTTGAAGGTGCCGGGCTCGGATTCGTCACCATTGACGACGATGTAGTGAGGCTTGCCATCGTCGTAGCGGATGAAGCTCCACTTGGCTCCGCAGGGGAAGCCGGCACCGCCACGTCCGCGGAGATTTGAGGCCTTCATGAGATCGATGATCTCGGAGGGCTTCATGCCGAGGGCTTTTTTCAGGGAGTCGTAACCACCATGGGCCAGATAGGTGTCGATGGAGGCATCGTAGCCGGGCTTGCTGATGTTCTCAAAAATGATGCGGCGTTCCTTCGGATGAGGAGCCGGCATGACAAAAGGTGTGGCGGTCATTTGTATTGCTCTACGATGGCTTTGACGGCTTCGGGGGTGATCTTCTCGTGAAGATCGTCATTCACGAGGGCGACAGGAGCACTGCCACAACTGGCCAGGCACTCCACGAACTCGACGCTGAACTTCCCATCCTCCGTGGTGGGAGGAGCCTCTCCATAACCATGATGCTCGCAGTGGGGATCGAGACCCACGGCGGAACAGAACTTCTCCTTGATATCGTATCCCCCTGCGAGAGCGCAGGCGAGGGTCCGGCAGACGCGAATGATCGTCTTGCCCGCGGCTTGACGGCGGAACCAAGGGTAGAAAGTGACGAGTTCGTAAATATTTACAGGCTGGAGTTCCAGCTTGGCGGCGATCCATTCGATCCCGCTATCATCGACATAACCGAAGTGGTTCTGCCAATAATGGAGCAAAGGCAGGGAGGCACTGCGCTTCGAAACAGGATAATGGGTAACAATCTCATCAATCTCTGCTTCAAAGTCGGCGGTGACTTGGTCGGCTTGACGGGTGGTGGCTTCTGCGACGGCTGACATCGTTCCTGTTTCTCTCAGTTTTACGGCATCTTCATCAAGCAAAACGATGCGTCAAAAAGATGTTCTGCGAAAGAAAGAGGATTTTCCTGCTGGAATGCGGGTTTTCGCTGGCCCGGACTGGCAAGAGGAGTGGTTCCGTGCTCTATTGCCAGCCGATATGGAATTCAATGCTTGGACTCTCCAGCTCCGTGCGGCCCATGAAAAGGCCGTGTCTCTCTACCAATCTGGAAACCGCGACCTCCCCTCGTATTTCACCGAGGACGAGGTGAAGTTCCTGGCTTCCATCGGACTGCGCCCAATCACGGTCTATGATTACGCCGAGGATCTGGTAAAATATGGCGAGCCAGACTGGGAAACCTTCCTCCTCGTCGCGGCCGCGCGGCGGGATTACTTCCTCTACGAGCAGCAGGGCGTCACCAGCACGGAAGAAATTTCCTCTGCTCAACTCCCTCCCAAGACGGACTCTCTGGAGGGAATCGTGTGGCTACCGCGCATCCTGCGGAAGGCGACTTGCTTTCTCAATGGAGGACTCTGCCACGATATCATGTACGGGTGCGGCGGAGATCGCCGATTTTTCCGGGACAATGGAGTGCATCCCGCCGATTTCCTGCGGGCGGTCTGGTCTTCCCATGGGGATGACTTGAAGGTGGTCGCCTTCCTTCAGAGCCTGAAGAGCCTCCCCTCTCGATAATCCAGCATCCTCCCCTCCCCCCATCCACGGAGCCGTGCTAACTTAAACGGATTCCTGTGATTGCAGGTAAAAAATGTGACGGGCCGCCTCACTTGCGCAAGGCGGCCCGCCAACAACCCTAACCAAAAACAGGGATTTAATGTACTCTCTTAGAGCCTGGACATGAGCAACTCGCGTTGGAAGACGAGTTCCTTTGGCAGGTTTGAGTAGAGCTTGAAGAAGAGCTCATCCTGCATGACGAGTTCCTTCTGCCAGTCATTCCGGTCGAGAAGCTGGAGCTTCTCAAAGGCTTCCGGAGTGATTTCGTTCTCAATTCCCTTCATGTCGAGGTCCTCATAAGTTGGGACCCAGCCCACCGAGGTCTCGAGGGCGTGCGCACCGTGACGGCAGCGCTCGATGATCCACTTGAGGACACGCATGTTCTCACCGAATCCAGGCCAGAGGAACTTGCCGTTCTCGTCCTTGCGGAACCAGTTCACGTGGAAGATACGGGGCAGGACCTTCACCTTGCGGCGCATGTCGAGCCAGTGGTTGAAGTAGTCGCCCATGTTGTAACCACAGAAGGGCAGCATGGCCATCGGGTCACGACGCACCTGACCGGCACCACCGACGGCGGCGGCAGTCATCTCGGAGCCCACTGTGGCGCCGATGTAAACACCGTGCACCCAGTTGAAGGCCTGGAAGACGAGCGGCATGGTGGTAGCGCGACGTCCGCCAAAGATGATGGCATCGATCGGCACACCAGCGGGATCGTTGGCTTCCGGAGCGAGGGCCGGATTATTCTGCATGGGAGCAGTGAAGCGGCTGTTCGGGTGAGCGGCCTTGTCCTTGCTCTCGGGAGTCCAAGGATTGCCGTGCCAGTCGATAAGGCCGGCGGGAGCGGGAGTGCCGATGCCTTCCCACCAGACATCGCCATCAGGAGTGAGGGCCACGTTGGTAAAGATGGTGTCCTTTTCGCAGGACTTCATGGCATTCTCATTGCTCTGGGCATTTGTGCCGGGAGCGACACCGAAGTAACCAGCCTCAGGATTGATCGCGTAGAGGCGGCCATCCGGGCCCGGCTTGATCCAGGCGATGTCGTCACCGATGGTGGTCACCTTCCAGCCGTCGAATCCAGCCGGAGGAATGAGCATGGCGAAGTTTGTCTTACCGCAGGCGCTCGGGAAGGCAGCGGCCACGTAGGTCTTCTTACCATCCGGGGATTCCACTCCGAGGATGAGCATGTGCTCAGCCATCCAGCCTTCCTCACGGGCCATACACGAAGCGATGCGGAGAGCGAAACACTTCTTACCAAGAAGAGCGTTGCCACCGTATCCGCTGCCGTAGGACCAGATCTCGCGGCTCTCGGGGAAGTGGACAATGTACTTGGTCTCCTTGTTGCAGGGCCATGGCACATCCTTCTGGCCGGCAGCCAGGGGAGCACCAACGGAGTGCACACAGGGAATGAACTTCCCATCATCGCCGAGAACCTTCAGGACGGCGTCTCCCATGCGGGTCATGATGCGCATGTTGACGACCACGTAAGGTGAATCCGTGATCTCCACACCGATGTGCGAGATGGGGGATCCAAGCGGTCCCATGCTGAAGGGGATGACGTACATGGTACGGCCCTTCATACAGCCCTTGAAAAGGCCATTCAGAGTGGTCCGCATCTCCTCGGGATTGATCCAGTTGTTGGTCGGGCCGGCGTCCTGCTGACGGCGGCTGCAAATGTAAGTACGGTCCTCGACGCGAGCCACATCGCCCGGGTCCGACCAGCAGAGGTAGCTATTCGGACGCTTCTCGGGGTTCAGCTTACGGAAAGTGCCGCCTTTTACCATGAGATCGCAAAGGCGATCATACTCTTCCTTTGAACCATCCGCCCATTCAATGGCATCGGGTTCACACAAGGCGGCAATCTCATCGACCCATTCAAGGAGCGCTTGAT
>Ga0351893_10131_pt1 | contig 26827 bp, 22 predicted proteins | sample TotcelFGM3001K15_FD_206765 | JGI IMG/M metagenome (GOLD analysis project Ga0351893, IMG submission 206765) | Enriched cells from coal bed in the Powder River Basin, Montana, United States - Total cells FGM rep3 HSBNCT.FGM.300.1.K15 ...
GCCCCTGGCCAGCAAAGCCGTCACGACTCCCATGGCCGCGGTATCGGAGAAGACGAATAGGCCGTCGGGTAATTCGGACAGCGAAGAGAGAGACTGCGCCTGCTGATAGCCGAACTGCATATGCTGCGGCTCGTATTTCTGGGCCACGCGCATCCATTCGTTCCGGGTCTCCATTCCCAGTTCCTTCAGCGTGTCGATGAAGCGGCGATAGAAACCGACGCGCATATCCGAGCTGGCTGCATTGGGATAAGGGGTCTCCAGCGTGCTGATGAGACCGACCGTGCGGCAGCCCTGCTCCTTGAGAGATTGCAGCCCGGCCTGAAGCATCTGAGCCATGTCCGGATGGACACAGGCCTTGACCGCGCCCCCATTGCCCGTCGGATAAACAGCCGGCAGAGTGACTTGGCTCGCCCACTGTTTGATGGGGGAATCACCCCCTTTGAAAACAAAGACAGCCTGTACTTCTCCGCGATTCACGGCCTGCTTCATCACTGGTGGCAGATCGGTCTGCTCCCACGGTGGGCGGAAGTCCGTCCAATGCTGCATCTTGATGTCGCGCTGTACGAGTCGCTCGATCACCAGACGATAAAGAAGACGCTGATAGGAAGCATGCTCATCCGACTGGAAGTCGTGGCCGAGATAGATCCCGGCCGTGGTCAGGCTCTTCCGCGTATCGCGGACAAAGGTGCCGACCTTGGATTTCCGGTCAAGCAGGCCATCCTGACACAGACGCCCCAGCGCGCGCTGGATGGTGAAGACACTCGTCCCCATACTGCGAGCCAGCGCATCACTCGTCGGCAGGCGGGAGCCGACCGGGAGAGAACCATCGGCGATCTGTGCGCGGATATGATTCTCGATCTGTTGATAAGCAGGGAGAGGCTTCTCTACCTGAAGATGATTCTTATCTCTCATTCTTATGAAGCATGAATATTAATGAAATCGGCCGACCGTCAAGTAAACTTTGAGGGACTTGGATCTCAGGGTTGAGTCGATGGCGTGGCGAGTTTGTCAAAAGTCTCCTTCATGGCGTCTGCCCACATCTGGTATCCCTTCGGGCTCAGGTGGACAAAGTCGGTCATGATGTCCTTGGAAATTGTGCCATCGGGCTGGAGGAAGGTGCTGCCGATATCGAGGAAGAAGACTTTTCTATCGTCGGCAAATGTCGCGAGGGTGTGATTGACATCCTTGACCTTGGTGCGGGCCGGGGAGTTGGCTTCAGGATTAATCGGGAAGATCCCCAGCAGGAGGACCTTTGACTCCGGCAACTGCTTGCGGATCTCACCGAGCACAGCGCCAACGCCCTCGGCGATTTGAGCGGCAGAGTCGCCTCGGCCATTGTTGTTGATGCCGATCAGCAGGACGACCAGGCGGGGATGGATGCCATCGAGACCACCATTCTGAAGCCGCCAGAGGACATTCTCGGTGCGATCACCACCGATGCCAATATTGTAGGCATTGAGAGGCGCGTAGTTGGCTTCCCATACATCCAGTCCCCGGCCCTTGCTCCCCCAGCCTTCCGTAATGGAATCGCCTATGAAGAGAATCGACGGATTCCGGCTCTTCAGGTCCCGGCGAAAATTCTCATGCTTTTCCAGCCAGGGATTCTTAGGCGTGGGAATGATGCCGGGGTTTCCCGGGGCGGGTTGCGCGTGGGCCGCCAGCGGCAGCACGATGGACAGACACAGAGACGACAGCAGAGGGAGAAGGAGTTTCATAGTTAATCGACCATGATCAAATCGCCAAACTTTGCGACATCCTTCCCTGTGACATTTGTAAACCAGGAAATCGCACGGCGTCCGGTATTGCCACCATCGTGATCATCGATCCCCCAAGCCAGAGCGATGGCTTGGCCGACCTTCGGACGGAAGTCGCGTTGCATCTCATTCCACGGAATCGCCGCCTGATAGATCACGACGTTTCCTTCCTTGCGGGCCTCGATCCGCGAACCTGGCACCTTGCCCTGCGGGAGCACACCATCGTGACGGAGCAGCCGGGGACCATCGGGAAAGCGGGTCAGGGAAAACATGGTGAAAGGCGCTCCCGAGGAGAGACCACGATTCACGTCCACCAGAAGCTCGATCACATCCTTCTGCCACATATTGGTCTCGGCGTCCGGCGGCATATCCACGTCATCAGTGACGCGGAAGGTCACATAGAGATTCTCCTCATCCCAGCGGAAGGCCGCACGAGCCGACAGATCTTCCGCTCCGCCCCAAGGCTTGGCGGTGCCGAAGGAATGCACCTGGTCTTCGCGATTGGCTATCTGAGTGAATTCCTCATCGGACCAATCCCACAACTTCTCGACCGCATCAGCAGACACGCGACGGGCCGTGTGAAAATTCAGGGAGGCCGTAGATTCGTAAACCTTCTCACCGGAGACCACCCGCGCCTGAAGCGGAATGCGCCGGTCCTCCGTCTTCAGCGGCGTGATGGCAAAGCGGTAATCGGTCGTCTCGCCGGGAGCGAGGCCATCGATGTTGCGATTGCGATCAGCGATGCGGAGCGGTCCTTCCGCAAGCAACTCGAGTTTGCCGGTCAGTGGGGATTTGCGATTGTTCGTCACCTTCACGGCGATCTCGACCTGCCCGGCCTTGGTCGTTGCATGGCGGATGTCGATCTCCACCGCCCGTCCCGGCTTCACCTCCGCGCTGGAGACGATGTAAACAGGATCAGGCGTTGTTTCGAGGGAGATGCGTCCTTCCTCGGGAACGACCTCCCGCGAGTTGCCCCACATATCCACCACACGCACGGGCTGATCACCGGTCTCGAGTTCGAGGAGAGCCCGCTCGCCCTTGGCCCAGGCCACAGCCACGTACCCCTCGCGAACGGAACGCTTGCGAACGAAGACCTCGGCATTGGTGACATCGTGATGTGCCACGAACTCCCCCGCGCCGAGCAGGTTTGTCATCGTGGCATAGGCCAGATACTGCGGACGCACGAGTCCCTGATAGGTCAGGCTTGTGCCTTCATCGGCGAGAATCATGCCCCACATTTCCAAATGGAAAAAGGTCGGGAACCGATGCAGCACGGAGGACCAGTAGGACACGAGCTTGCGGCTGGCTTCGAGTTCCTTCACGAGGTGATCGGGAGCCGTCGGTGGCGCATCGGGCATGGCGGCGAATTCCGAGACATAGAGAGGGATCTTCCCTCGCCCGTTATCCTGCAGTTCCCGCACATTCGCGGGCCAGATGCTGAAGGCGGAGATGTAAGTATTCATGCCAAAGATATCGATCTCCTGCGGATGCCCCATCTTGAAGAAGAGCCGCAGCACATTGCCGCCCGTATCCGAGGCAGTCTGGGGTCCGAAGAAGCAGCCGGGGTCGGCTTTCTTGGCGGCATCACGTGCGACGAAATACTCCTGCCAGTACTGCCGCACGGTGCCCTTGCGTCCCCAGTAGAGGTAGTTCTGACCACCCTGGCCGTTCAACCCCTTCTCGACCGTGTCCTGATCCATTTCACGCACGCCGCCATGCATGGCCTCGGTACCGTGACGCCAAAACTTGATGTCGTCTTTGAGTGCCGAGACAAAGGTCTCCACGATCTCGGCCAGCACCGGATACTGCGAGGTCTCCAGCAGGCCGGTATTCTGAATCGCTCCCATCGGGGTGACGCCGTATTTGCGCCACGCCGCCATGCCGATACGGGCTTCCTCGATGCGCTTGGCCATCGCGGCCTTGCGCGCTTCCGGGTCTTTGATGACCAGATAATGATCGGGGAAGATCTTCCCACCGAGGCCAAACCACGTTTTGCCCATACCGGCGGAATCCGCGAGGCGACCGAGAATTTCCTCCTCGGGAGTACCCACGGCATTGGAGAAGGAATGCATCCACAGGCTGAAGGGATAGTCGTCCTTGCCGCGCTCCTCGACGGTCGTTTCCCGCTTTGGCATCAACCCGAAGCGCGTCGCATTCGTGAGAGCTTCATTCTCGCCGACGATGCGCAGCGTGTACTGCATCTCGTAGGGACCGAACTTCAATCCTGCCGGTAATGCGACCGCCAGCGAGGCTGAGCCAAAGGGCGGCAGATCGACCTTGCCGCCTCCCTTGCCCACCGGGGTTTTACGTATATCCACGATCTCGTAGGCAATCTCAGCCTGACGCAAGTCGCCCAAAAGATTCGATACAGAAAGCGAGACCGTGCCCAGCTTTCCGGCCTTCACATCCTCCGGCGTGGCAACCAGAAGTCCGCCGGGATGCTCGGTTACCGTCTTCACCCTCACCGTATTGGGACGATGCCCCGGACTGGACGGAACGAAGGGCAAAGCCGCTGCCGCCGCCGCGGCTTCGAAAGCCCGTGGTGCACTCTTGAGATCCGCATTCTCCGGCAGCGCATAGACGGAAATATTGTCCACCAGTACAAAGCCGCGCTCGTCATTGATCTTCCGCACCACGCCCTCCCCCGCATCGAAGAAAGCATGATTCAGAGCCACCACCGCGCGGAGAGAGACCGTCCCCTCAGGCGCTACGATGGGTTTCCCCGCTGTAAACGTCCATCCCGGGAAGCTCAGCAAAGCCAGCGGGTCCGGCAGCCAGTCCTGCCAGATATTCGCCGCAGGCAGCACCTTGCCCGAGGCATCGAGGAACTGAATCCGCACCGGATTTGGCAGCCCCCGGTCCAACATACTACGATTTGCAAACCAGTAAAAAGCCGTGCTCTGATAAGCCTGACCCGGCGTTGCTGGCACGGGTTCCGAAACCCAGCGCGCCGACACCTCCTCACGCGCCCCCGCGTAATTTCCCATCGGCTTTCCCCCGATGACATAGGGCTCTCCCGGTGACCGATCCCAGCTCTTCACATAGGGTCCCCGATCGTAAATCTTCAATGCCCGCTTGCCAGAAAACGCTCCTCCCTGGCTCCACTCCGCCGCCACATTCTTATTGTCTCCCTCAACCTTCCAGCCTGTCGGCCCTTCGGCAGCCCCTTCTTCAAAGGCCCCATTCAAAACCAGATTCGGCACAAAGGCATGCTTCTCCGGTGCTGCCGACACCGTCCCCGCATCCTCAGGTCCCGACACCGGAAGGTCGAGTCCCTCCGGCTTGGCCTCGCCCTCCGCCAGCTTGAAATCCGTAATACGAACAGTGCTCTCCTTGGCCGCATTCTTCCCTTCCACTTCCCGCACCACGGAGAAAGTGATCCGCGCCGCCACAGCCTGATCCGGCACCGAGAGATTATCCACCACGTGGATGGGAGTCCCCGAGCTCTTCGTAAATTCCCACACCCTCGCCAAGGGAGGAAATCCGATCTCCCGGCGAGCATCATCGATATCCACCCCCGCCGCATTCAGCCACGCCACCTGCAAACGCAACGGCTCCGACGATGTCACCCCCTGCGCCTCATACGCAAAACTCACATTCACTCGCTTCCCTGCCGTCACCGCGATCTTGTCCGCAACAACCGACGCATCCCCTACTCCTCCCAAACTTAATGCCAGCACCTTTCCCTCAACCGTCGCCTTCCCCGCCCCCGGTCGAGCCTCCCAAACAATCGGCGCAGCTTCAACGACCGACAGCAGACCAAACAAACACAAGACATAAGAAAGCAATGCAGGGAGACGAAAAGAAGAGCTCATGAGGGGATCAAGAATTGATTATTAGTTCATATTCTTATCTTCTCAAAAGACACAACTTAAAAATGCCCGATAGGAAATTCAGGGATTTCACCGACTTTCGAAAAACGAGAGTCGTCCGATATTGAAATCGCCATGAAAACTCTGGAACCACAACCCAATATCATCGAATCCGAAGCCGAAGATCACGCTGTGGAAACCCGCTACGCAGTGACCCACAAGGGCAAGGAACTTCACCCCGAACCCAAGGTCAAAAAGAGCAAAGCCAAGCCCCTGAAAGACGAGGATCGCCCCTGGCAGCTGGATTAAAGCCGGATCAGTCCCGCTTTATCTTCTGCTTGATCCACTCACCCGCCTCACGCAAGAGCAGCCCGGCTGCCGCAGCCGGATCTTTTTTCAAGGCCGCTGTCAGCCGGGGCGTGAGGTCGTCCTTCGGCTGAGCCAGCGTTCCCGACAGGCGAACGGTCGTCCAGATCATTCCCTTTTCGCGCTTGGTAAAAATCTCGTCCTCCGCCTTCGGCAGCCATTTCAGGTATTCTGGATCCAAGCCCAGTTGCAACGTCCCACTGAGCTGGCCTTTGTCCAATACCACGCTCCCCTTCAGCGCCACCTTCTCGACGGCCACAATATCCAGATCCGAGATTTCAAATCGCGGATACGTCCATTGAAACGTTACCCGGCATTCCTTGAGCGAGATCGTCTTCAGCGACGCATTCGCCGCTGCGGAAGCCAGAAATCCCAGCATCGGCAGATTCGCCAACTTCCCTCCGGACACCGTCAACTCGCCATCTCCTCCCGACGCCTCGATCGTCTGCTCGTCCGCGATCCACCTCACATGCCCCGTCGCCCGGCCAGCCACGTCGGCTGAGACTTCGCTCGGCAACCACGGCGCGATCGCCACATCATCCACTTCCAGGGTGAAATCTACATGCTTGTTGTCCCTCATCCCCATCTCTCCCGTCAGACGGATCGAGGCCTTTTCCTGTCCCTCCGGCACCACCACGAAGTCCACGACCCGCAGGAATGTCTTAGTGATGATCAGATGCAGCGAGCGCAGATCCAGCGTGGGTGCCAGGCCGTGCGTATTCAGCTTCCCGCCATACGCCATGTACTCAAAGTCTGTCCCATACGGCAGGATATTCACCGTCGTCCCATAGATCCCCGCCTCCTTCCCACTCATGCGCCACTTTACATCGGCCCAATCACAGACCACGCCGTTGAGCTGTACCCGATACGGCATGAAAATCGCGTACCACGGTCGATCTGGCTTCTCCTCCGGTTGCGGCTCGTACGTCTGCACCTCCACCTCGCCGCGCTTGATGTGGATGTAATCCAGCTCCCACCACCGCCTGAAGAATCCCCCGGGATTAAACTTCGCTGAGATATCCGTGGCCTTCAGCGACTTCATCGCCTTCACACCATCGGAAGCCTGAAAACTATCTGCCCACGCCGTATCAAATCCCGTGCGCACGATCTTCCCGTACTCGCCCTTAAAGTTCAGCCCCTTCGAGGTTTGCTTGTTCAGTTCCTCCCGAAACGAATCCCCCTCAATGTAAGCGGTCAACTGCGGCTCTGCCATTTTCAGGCCCACAACGAGACCGACGGCTAGGCAAAGCAGGACAATCCCCCCTCCGATGAACCACCTCCGATGGCGGGTAAAAAAAGTGGCGTCGGGTTTTGTGGGGGAAGATTTTGCCATGACGATGCGGACCCCGAAAAGAATACGGGACGCAAGGCATCGCTTGGGAGAAGTATTTTGGTCGGGTCCTACGCTGGCCGTTTCATCTCAAAGCGATCCGTCGTGCGGCAATACCAGTGCGGGCTGCTCATCCTCCCCACGGCGTGAAACTTCTCCGACACCACACGCTGAGTCGAGACATCGAACAACTCATCCCGCAGGTGTACTCGTTTCACCATTCCGATGATCAGCCGATTCTCGCCGATCTGCAGTGTCCCCCATTCCGTGCATTCCAGCGCGGCGGGTGCCCCCTCAATCCTTGGCGGACGGATCACGCTGGAGGCCACCGTTTTCAATCCCGCCCGCTCCAGTTCATTCTCCCCGTACGGCAGGGTCGCTGCCGTCACATTCATCGCCTCGGCCATGCCCTCATCCACCAGATTCACCACGAATTCATGATTCCCGCGGATATTCCGTGCCGTGTCCTTTGGCACTCCCGGCTCCCGATCTCCCGGGCAAAAGCCCACGATGGGAGGATTCGCGCCCAGCACATTAAAGAAGCTGAAAGGCGCGGCATTTACCTCTCCCGCCTCCGATACCGTCGTCACCCAGGCGATCGGCCTCGGCACCACGAGGGAGGCGAGGATGGCATAGGAGCGGTCAGAGTGTGTCGTTTCCAGGTCGAGTTCCATGCCGTGACGATAGCACAGCGTTGCGCCATTCAGTAGGAGAAGCTCACGCTCCGCACGACACGATCCGCGAAGAGTACTTCCAGGAACTTCACGTCGCTCCCTGTGATCGAGTCTTTCACCGTATCGCGATATCCCCACGTCTCCCTTTCCTTATCCAGGGTGAAGACCTCACTGGGTTTTCCCAGTGTCTTTATGACCTGGCTCATCGAGGCTCCGGGCAAAGTCTTGCGCAACTCACGCACATCGGCCCGCCGGACAGGTGCTTCTTCCGCCACCGTTGCCGCCGGACTTTCCACGGCGGCTTCTCGTTGGCTACACCCCATGAGTCCGGCCCCGGCGATCAAGAACAGGATTTGCAAATACACCTTCATAGAGATTCGGACGGATAGACACCTCGCTCGTAAGGCCTCTTTCGGCTTCGTCTCATAAGATACGGATCAGGCGTCCTCTCCGGCCCCCTGCCACATCGTTCTTTCAAACATGTCTTTTCCAATTGACACAGATTAGGTAGCAATATTATGCCTTCTTCACCCCTATGATTCCCGTTAAACAACGCCCCCTTTACAAACAAGTGGAGGATTTTGTGCGTGAGCGGATCCAGCAGGGGGAATTCGGCCTTCATTCCAAATTGCCGCCCACCGATGTTCTGGCCGAGCGCACGGGGACCAGCGTCTTCACCGTACAGACCGCCCTCACCAGCCTCTGTCGCGAAGGCCTGCTGGATCGTCGGGCCGGTCACGGTACCTATGTGAAGCAAGGGCGTCCTGTGCTCACGTGTGCCGGCATTTATCTTAACCGCTCCTTCTCGCGCATGGACTCGGCTTTCTACGAGCTCCTGGCCCACGATCTGCGCAGCAAGCTGGCGGCGGCCGGGATCAAGACCATCGTCTGGTCCGATGATCGCGATGAGGAGGATCAGACCTGCCCCATGCCCTCTCTACAGGCCAGCATCGATAAGCGGGAGATTCAGGCTCTCATTCCCATTCTCATTTGCCGCAATGACCTGGTCTGGCTCCAGGAGCTCCCCATTGCCACAGGCATGATCACGCACGACCTGCGGGTGCCACAGGCCGTGCGATCAAACTACGATCAGCTACTCACCGAATCCATCCGTGCCCTGAAGCAGCAAGGCTGCAAATCCCTCGGCGTCATCACGAATCTCGTCGTGGACAAACGCGACACGCGCTCGATGGAGATCGACTTCTTCCGCACTCTCATCGACATGGCCGGCCAGGCTGGCTTGGAAACACGGAATGAGTGGATCCAGATCGCTCCGCGGTCCTGCGTCCATCACCCCTCATTCGGGCATGAGGCCTTTGGAAGGATCTGGCAGAGCAAAGAGAAACCAGATGGTCTCTTTGTCCATCCCGACGGCATCTCGGCTGGCGTCGTCACAGGCATCCTCGAGTATCAGGTGAAGGTGCCTCAAGATCTCAAGGTGGTCTTCCATGCCAACGACCAGATCCCCTACCCCTGCCCGATCCCGGCCACTTTTCTCGTCTCGCAGATAGGCGCTTACTCCGACGCCCTGTTGCGCCAGGTCCGGCTTCAGATGGCCGGTGAGATCAGCACTCCCATCGAGATCGATTACACGATCACCTCCACCAATCCTTTCACCAGCCAGCCAACCACTTAGTCCTCCCTCCATTACTCTCTCCCCTCTCCTTTTTGCTCATGAAGTTTGCTCCCCACCTTCTGGCCGTCGCCCTCCTTGCGGGCTGCGGCAAGCCTGCAGTTCAGTCCCTCAAGCCGGAATCTTCCAATTGGCAGATCACGGCTCAGGAAAATCTTGTCGCCGCCGAGGAGTTTCCGGAAGTGGATTTGCGTGGGTATGGAAAAGTCTCCGGGAAGCTGTGGAAAACTACGGACGGCAAGGCTTCGCTCCTTGAGATCACTTGCACTGATGAGGAAAAGGCGAAGCTGACCCAGGCAAAGTATCTCTCGGATCTGGGCCTTCTACCCGGCGTCACGGCGGCCAGCTTGAAGGTCGGGGATGCCGATGTCCATACCCGCTTGGCAGAGGGACAGGGCGTGATCACCGCCCTGCGCGGCGACACCCATGTTTTCATCGGGGCTGCAGAGGATGACACCGCCCTCGCGAGCCTTCTTCAGTCGGCGCTTGGTTCACGTATTTCACAGCTTAGTTCGCAGACCGAAGTGGAAGTCCCTATGTGGCTGGATCGTTGGGACAGGTTTGGTTTCCGTTTTTATTATCGCCCTTGGGAAGCTCAGCCGGGTGTGCGGCAGCAGGAGTATGATTTCTCAAAGGAATTTGAGTTCGCAGAGGCGAATGACCGTAGTGGATTCCTCTTCTGGGCTGGTGGCGAAGAAATCGACACCGCCGAGGGCCTGACCAACGAGGCATGGTGGAATTGGGCGCTGAAAGACACTACCTCCAAGAAACTTCCCGTAGCGGTCAACATCATGACCGGCGGCGTCGGCAAGGGCTGGTTTTTCAATCGGTATCGCGACCAGACCATGGCGAAGATGCCCCAGTTTTGCGGCACCTTTCACACCATCGCCAATCCCTACTTCGGAGGCAGCGGCTCCCTTTCCTGGAATGCCACCACCGCCAAGGACGCGGAGCTGGCCCTGCTACAGGACATCGTTTCCCGCGCCGTCCAGTTGCCGAATGTCACTTCCATCCTGGAGCCGCATGGTGAGTTGAAGCACGGCGGGCAGGACATCTTCCTGGAGTATGGTCCGGTGGCCGATGCCACCTTCCAGACCTTCCTGGAGAAACGCTACAGCTCGATCTCCGCTCTGAATGCCGCATGGAACACCAACTTCACTGCGTGGAACGAAGTCCGCGTACCGGAAGTCGCCTCCTTCCTCGGCTGGAATGAGGGAGCCTTCGATTTAAGCGGGGAATGGCGCATCGCGCATGAGCCGACCGACAAGGAAATCGATCGTTCCCAGCAGGGCGAGGGCAAGTACAGCGCCGTCGCGTCGAAGGGCGCACCGGCGGAATGGTTCTCCGCAGATTTTGATGACTCGACATGGCCCACCGTCATCGCTCCCGGTCATGACCGCACCATCTTCCTGCCAAAAAGCCCGGCGGTTTACCGTCGCGCCATCGACATCCCTCAGGAATGGCTGGCTGGCAAATCCCGCGTCTGGCTTTACCTCTGGGATCTCAACACCGGCACCGGCGACAAAGTCCAGCTCGCCATCAATGGCGAGATGGTCGGCCAGAGCACGCTCCAGCACGCCGTTCCTCACTGGGGAGCACTCGACGTGACGAAGGCCCTCCGCCCCGGCAAGAATCAGATCACCCTCCGCCTGCCAAAGGGCATCATCGCCTACCGCGTTTACCTCTCACCCGACGAGCCCCGCCAGTATCCAAACATGGCCGAGTCCAGGAACGCCCAGTGGGTCGATTTTGCCGACTGGATCGTACACTCCCGTCTCAATGCCGTACGACGCGGCATGGAGATGATCCGCCAGGTGGAGCCAAATCGCCAGATCACCCTCATGGCCCCCGGCGGTTATGAGGACGGCGTGAAGGCCCTCGCCAAGAAATACGGTGGCAACTATCACAACACCGGCTACATGGGCGCCTTCTGGGCCGACGATCTCCCCGCCATCATGCGCGGTGCACAGTTGCCCTTCTCGCTGGAACCCGGTGGCCCCGCCAAGGATCTCGAGGGCTTCAAAAAGCAACTCGGCCTCTATGCCACGGAAGGCCTCCAGGGCATCGACTACTTCATCCACGTGGGCAATATCATGTGGCCCCCGGACCTCAGGAAGCACTTCGAGGACAATCTGAATCAGATCAAGCTCCTCGGCAAATACCATGGTCCCGGCGCGGAAGTCGCCGCTCTCTACTCCACCCGAGGCAACGCCCTCACCGGCTATCCCTGGGGCGTGGACTACAATACCGATCTCGGCGCAGGCTACTGGAAATGGAATGTCCGCGCCAATCTCATGGGACGCTACGAGAGCGATGCCCTCACAGAGTCCTCTTTCGATGAGGGCGATGCCGCCCGCTACAAAGTCGTCATCGATACAAACACCTCGATCATGGACGAGCGCACGCTCAAGGCCATCGAGGAATACGTGCGAAACGGCGGCACCTTCGTCACCTTTGTCCAGACCGGCCGCCACACTCCCACCAAGAAAGACGCCTGGCCCATCGACCAACTCACCGGCTATCGCGTGACACGCATCGACGAACTCGACAGGGAGGGAAATCCTCTGCAAAGCCGCACCCTCCGTCCCGCTCCGGGACAGGATATCTTTACCGGAGATTGGGAAAAAGTCCGAGCCAATGGTCTCACCTTGGAAAAAGTCTCCCCTGACGTGCAGGATCTCATGCTGTGGGAAGACGGCTCAGTCGCCATCGGCATGCGTCCGCTGGGCAAGGGCCACATCATTCAGGTCGGCTGCAAGTTCACCGGGAAGCAGATCCCGGATCGCATCGAGCCCTCTTCCAGCCTGAACCGCCCGACCTTTGACGCCCGCCCCCAGGAGTCGCAGGCCCTGACCAATCTCCTCAGCCAGATCCTCGCTTGGCGCCACATCCCCACCGTAGCCGCCACCTTCGATCCCGCTGACGAAAACATCATCCTCCGTCACTTCCTGACAAACAGCGGCCTCTACAACGTCTGGACCCTCTGGAATCAAAGTAAGACCAGCACCATTACAGGTGACATCGTTCTGACAGAGCCGGTCACAGCAACATGGGGCTTCGACGTCCTGAGCCGGAAAAAGATCACCTTTGCCAACAACAGGCTTCCGGTGAATCTGCCACCGAACGAAACACGATCCTTCCTCACTCCTCGCCACGATATCGTGATGGCTCCCACCACGTGGTTCAAGCTCCAGCGGAATTGGTGGAAAGCGGTGACCGCTCCTCCCTCCACACCACTCCCCCCCATCGAGCATCGCTTCTCCGTCGATCTCGGCAAGGACTGGGCTTTCAAAGCCTTGGCCCCCGATGAAGACGGCAGCACCTTTGCTCAGCCCGGAACAGACACCTCCAACTGGGAAAAAATGAGCCTCGGGATCTGGAGCCTGCCGGATAAAAAAGACATCAAGCGCGCCATCCTCGTGAAAACCTTCACCGTTCCCGAGACCTGGACCAATGGCTGGCCCACCCTCTCGCTGCAATCCTGGAACGGCGGGACCTTCGTCGATCAGGGCCGCATCTGGCTCGATGGCAAATTGATCTCCGACTGGTCGCCAAATGGCGTCATCAATGTGAATCCCGACGACGTCCTGACACCCGGCAGCACACACACTCTCGCCGTGGAGATCAAGGGAGAGGGCTATCTGCAAGGCACCCGCGGCACTTCGTGGCTCTGGATCTGGCCCGAGTCCGCCGAGAAGCTGGATCTCGCAGGAGATTGGCAGCCAAGTCGCGACCTCATGACCTACGCCCCTACGGTGCCCCTCCCCGGCCCGTACAATGCCATGTCTCTCCGCCGGAATGTCGTCATCCCTGCCGAGCAAAAAGATCGCAACGTCCTGCTCACCGTCGATACCACGGGCCGCCTCGTCGGCGTCCTCGTCAATGGCCACTGGGTGCGCCGCTTCCACCACATCATCGGCACCCGCTTTGACCTGAACATCACGCCCTGGGTGAAGTTCGGCGAAGAAAACGAGATCGAACTCGTCAGCATGGAAGGCCCCACCAACGGGACAGTCAATACCGTGCGCCTCGATTTCCACAACCCGGCATCCTACCCTTAATTCCCAACCATCCATGCATCACAGATACCTCCTCCCCATCAGCCTCCTCACGGCCACGCTGCTCCTTCCTCAGATCGGCTTTTCCCAAGACGTCGATTCCGCCGACAATCTCATCAAAAATGGAGGCTTCGAGGAATGGCGCATCGTCGAGGAAAGCGAACTCGCCCTGCGCAGAGGTCAGAAATTCCAATACCCCGTCCTCGAGGAGAATCTCGCTCCAGATAATTTCAACCCCGTTTGCGAACAGGAGGGCGATCCGTCCGCGGTCACTATCGTTCGCGACGCCCAGGAGAAGCATTCGGGAGAGTATTCCGTACGTGTGGAAAATACCGACGGCGCGCAGAGGGGCTCAGTTTACACCAAGGAAATACCCATCCAGCCGAGTACGAAATACAAGTTCAGCGTCTGGTACAAGATGGCCGACGTGGATGGCAACGGCGTCTGCTTCTGGATCTCCCACGGGCCGAAGCAGGACTTCTGGAGCGCCCGGAAAGTCAGCCACCACAAACCACCGGAGTTTAATGGATCATCGGAATGGACTCAGTACGAAATCGAGTTCGACACCCTCCCCGACTCCGAGAATGCCATCTTCTGCCTCCAATTGCAGAATGCCCTCGGCAAAGTCTGGTTCGACGACTTCACCATCACACCGATCGGCGAAGCTTCGAAGGAAGTACCGAATTTCTGAAGTCCTCATTGAGGGCTCCGGTGGAGAAGGATTGCGATGCAGCGCCTGCGCGCCCTGATTCCTTTAGCTTGATGGCCATGGACCACCTTTATCACCGCATCCAGATCATAAATGAAACGCCTCCTGCCATTTCTGTTGGGTATTTGTATCGGAGCAGTTTGTGTCGCACTGCTTTGGTATGGCAATAGTCGCTTGAATTTGATGGCAGAGCGACCCGCACAAATACCTTTTGATGCGAAGCTCTGGAGAGAGACAGGCGCCGCCGAACGAGGAATGATGTATCAAGACCTTGTTAGCGTATTGCAAACAACCCGACCATCACTTCAAGCGACACGGTCGATGCTAGGAGAGCCAGCATACGACAGGAACGCCTATCTCAATAACGCTGAAACGTGTTTGGTCTATAACTTTGACCAAGGCCAAAGAATTTTCGGATTCCCCTTTCTAAACAAGCTCGGGGTATCATTCGACAAAGATGGCCGGTATTCTGACGTTACCTCGTGGGACCAGATCTTCCGACCATAGGATGCATTCATCTCCTGCGCAGACTAGGGTATGAACCTTGACCTTCCGCCCCGCTATTCGGAGACAAAGAGGTAATAGATATTGTGAGCGGGTTCCTTGATGGGATTGAAGGTCTTGCCTCCATCGGAAGATAGACTTAGGCCCTTGGAAATATTGGTGGCAGTGAGCTTCTCCAGACCGGGAAGAGCATCGGTGAAGGCCTTGGCGATTCCTGCGGTGGAGAATTGAATGCGATTCGGACTTTCCAGATCCGATGATTGCAGCAGGAGACGATATTTCTTGCCCGGTTCGAAGGTGATGGCCGGCTTAAACGAGAGCGTGTACGGGGTGCCTGAGATTTGCCCGCTTTGATCCGGGCCGATCAGAGGGAGAGTCTGCTCGCCCAGCACACGATTGTCGGAGGCATCCTCGACTTGCACCTTGAGCATAGCCTGAGCGCCTTCTTGGAAGACGGTGCGTACGAGGAGTTGCAAATCGGAAGCCGTAAAGGGAGCCGCATCCGCAGGGATTTCGATTTCCTGGGCCACCACACTCGATCCATTGCCAAAGCCAATGCCTTCAGCCATTTTCGGCAGTCCCCAGGGGGTGCCATCGGTGGCCTGTAGAGCAAAGATGGGAGGCTGTCGGCGCCATTGCTTGACGGCCCCTCCGGGCGACTCGGCAAAAATTCCGAAAGTGGCCTGCGGCGTCTGAGTCGCATCAAAGACCGGGATTTCGTTGCTATTCTTCGGAGCACTTCCGTCTTCATGAGAGGCGCTCTGGGCAGCATAGTGCGTGATGGATACGGGAGTCCCTTCCCCGACGGCCTCCACCATCAGGAAAACCGATGATTGGCCGGGAAGTGTCACGGGTTTCTCAAAATCCACCACCTTCACGCCCGGAGCGGACAAGGTCACTTCCTGAGTCAAATCATCGATCCAGCTTCCCGAGGGCACAAACTCGTTGCCATTGGGAACGGCCTCCTGGAAGCCGACTTTCACGACCTGACCCGGCTCGGAAGCCTCCCCTACGACGATAGCCACCTTGCCCACCTCAAAGGGAGCGTCGGGTGTCTGGAAGGAGTAGCCGAGAATCTTATTCTGGGCATCGAGCTTCGTGACGTAATTTGCTGAGTAAGTATGCCGCGTACCGAGAGTGGTCTGGGCATTGATAGACATCATGCCAGCTAAAGAGAGCCCGAGGGCGAGGCGAAGAGGAAGGAGGTATTTCATGGGAGGTAATGTTTTCGTGGATCACATGAAGCCACAAAACCGGGGAGACAATATTAACAATATATCAGCCCATCAAGATTTTTTCCCGCCCCTCTTCGGGCACGACCTAGATACGCTCTACTTGGCCTCAGGCTCTGCCTTCAGATTGAAGGCGATGCTCCAGTTGTAGAGCGGATAGGGCTTGCCGACGAGTTCCGGCAGGTTCTCGTCTGGAAGCTGGGCGGTCGTGGGATCGAAGACATAGACATCCTCGGCCACAGTGGAGTCGCTGTCACGGAGGAAGCCGTTGCCGTCGTACTTCGTCTTGCCTGCGTAACGGACATAAGCGTCGCCATCAAAGTCGCGCTTGGCGATGATTTCGACTATGGTGTCATTCACGATGCGGATGGACTCGATATCGACAATGCCGCTGGAGTCATAGAGCAGGAAGCCCTTGTCAGGAGGGATCTCAGACAATTTGCGGCCGATATAGGGAGCGGCGAAAACCAGCGGAGGCTCTGGCACGTGGTAGTCGATGGTGATCTTGCGGCCATCGCGCTTCACGGAGCGTGGTGAAAGCGGCTTCCAGTCCTCGCCTTTGACGAGGATCTTATCCAGCACCTTGCCAAACTGCGCGCCGACCCAGCGGTAGCCATTGGCCGTCAGATGCCCACCGTAGTCCACATAGGGATAGATGGGCGTCGCCATATAGACGCCGGGGACTTCCTGGGCGATCTCCCATTGAGCCATGCCGATGGAGAGGAAGTTCGTATCGTTACTGTAGGCAGCTCCGGTCTGGTACATGACAAAGGCCGGGGCTTCTTTCTGTCCGGCGATGCCTTTGGCGACTTCTTCGTTCAGATCGGCTCGCAGCTTCAGGAGCTTTTCCTTGTAGCCTTCCTTCGTGGGAGTCCAGTCGCCGCCGGGGCTATAATTCGACTCGCCTTGCATCCAGCAGATCGCCGCGATGCCGTAGGATTTTTTCTCCAGATCAGCGGCGGCCTTGGAGGCGTTAATGGCATTCACCACGCGGTCGTAATGCTTGGCCTTGCCGCCCTTGGACAACTGCTCGACCGAGCGGCCGGATACACCCAGGCTGCTACCCACGAGACCATGTTTGGCGGAGTCGGCCGGGAAGGCATCGGAGTAGAGCTTGCGGAGATGATTCACGGTGCCCACAACGGGTGGCTCGGAGTCGGCTTTCGGTCCGGACACAAGAGGCTCAAATTTCGCATCCTTCTCGCCCGTGAACGCCACGGCCTTGCTGATCATGTAGTTGCCCTCTTTTGGCGTCGTGGAGAGCAATTGCTTGCTATCCGCACCGACGGAGAGGCTCTGGCCGTAAAAGACGATGTGGTTGTAGTCGTTGGTCAGACCGGGGACGATGCCGCCGCCTTCTTTTTTGACTTTTGCACTGGCGGCGAGATTTTCGGCATTGCGCTTGGCGTAGGCCTCATCGACAGGCGGCGTCGCATCCGTCTGGGCATGCAGACCGGAAGCTGCGGCCAGGATCAGGAGTAGGCAAGTCTGACGCAGGCTCGGCATACAGGAGGACACAATGTGTATTTTTTTCATGGAGGGAATAAAGGAAACCCAACGACGCATTACGCAGTGTGGGAAGGTTTGGCACCGTTACAAAAAGCGGGGGAATTTGTCGATGAGTTTCACTGCGGCCACGGCTCCAAACGCCTCGCGCCCTCTTCAATTCGGCCCCGCTCGCAATTTGCCTCTGGACACCAACTGCTTGCAGCCTTTTCACTGAAGCGAATGCCCACGACCGCCGCCAAACGCCCAGCCAATCTCAGCCTGTCTTCCCGGCTGAATCTTGGCCTGTATCATCTGGTTTTTGACGGCCTGACCATGCTCCAGCCCGTGTCGCCTGAGCCCCTGCGCCTGTCGGCTCAGAGCCGAGTCCTCGTCTTCAGCTCGGCGGGCTTGGGGGACTCGCTGCTCGATTCCGTCGCCTTTCGCGCCTTGGCGGAGACTTTTCCGGGGATTCATCTGGCCGCGGTCGTCCACCATCGGCGCCCGGATATCTCCCTGCACAATCCGCTGCTGGGCAAAATCTACCGACTGCGCAAGGGACCGCCGGGGTTTGTCAGACTCTGGCGGGAACTTCACGCCGATGGCCCCTGGCATGCGGTGATATATCTGAGTTGCCATGATCCCGAGGCGCGCTGCCTCGGCTACCTGCTGAATCGCCACGCCACCATCGGCTTGGAATGGCGCTCGGAGTTTTCCAACCTCTGCGCCCACAATATCAATGACCCCGGCCTGAAACGCGCCCATCTCTCCGAACAGGCTCTCCGCGTGACCGCTGCTGCGGGTGCCACGACACAGACGCCCCGGATGGTGTATCAGGTACTGGCGGAAGATCGCATCGCCCTCGACGCCCGTCTCCAGGAACTCCAGCTCCCGTCGGCCCCAGCCGTCACGTTTCAACTCGGCGGCGGTGGATCGGGATACCGGGACTGGCCGGTGGAGCATTTCCTCTCCCTGGCTGCCTCGCTCCATCAGGAAAATATCGGTCCCCTCTTCATTCTCGGAGGCCCCGATCACCGGGCCAAGGCGGATCGTTTCGCCGAGGCGGCCAAGGCGGCAGGCATTCCCTTTTGCGATGTCGTCGGCAAGCTCAAGCTTCCCCTCTCCGCTGCTCTGCTGGAGCGCACACGCTGCCTGGTCTCGACCGATACGGGCATCATGCATCTCGGCTTTGCTCTTCAGACGCCCACGGTGGCTCTCCTCCATTGCAGCCCCGGCCCGGCTCGCGTCGGCCCGCTTGCCGACCTGGATCGCCACTCCATCGTCGCCCTGCAAAAACCACCGGGATACAAGAAGCCATCGGACGCCTCCATGAGCGACATCCTGCCGGAGCAGGTCTTCCCCCGCGTCAGGGAACTCCTCTTCCGCCACAACGCGACCGTGTGAGCACCCTCCCTCCTCCCACAGCGATTCTGGTCGTCTGCGTGCGCTATCTCGGCGACACGCTCTTGCTGCGCCCGATTTTCCAGGCACTGCACAAGGCCTATCCGGCGGCCCGTCTGGATGCGCTGATCACCGCTGGCACTTCGTGCGCTCTGGATGATTGTCCCGGCGTCAATCGCATCATCGAGTGGCCTCGCAAGGCACCTCTCCAGGAAGCAATGCTCCTCCCGCGTCTCGCCCTGGGAGGCTACACTTGGGTCTTCGACTTCACCGGCAACGACCGCAGCGCTCTCGCCTGTCTGGCCACCATGGCTCCGCTCCGCGTGGCCTACGATCGCCCGAAGATGTCACGATGGGCTCTCCGCCGCATCGCCTACAACCTCAAGCCGCGTCACCAAAAAGCCAAGCCTCACACTCTTATCCAGAGACTCGACCTTCTGGCGGCCTGCGGCGTCGCTGTGACCGACTACGACTTTGCCTTGACGCCCCGCCCCGAAGCGCTCGCATGGGCACAAAACTCCGTGCGCGACCTTCCCACTCCGTGGATACATGCGCACATCACCTCGCGTGACATGCAGAAGGCGTTGCCCGCCCCCATCGTAAAGAGAGTCCTCGCCGACCTTCTGGATCAGGGTCACAGCATCGTCCTCACCAGCGGTCCCGCCGAGGTGGAGACCAAGCATCTCGCCGCCTGCATCGAAGGCCTTTCCGCAGACCGTATCCGTTCTTTCTCCCAAGCCTCCTGGCACCAACTGGTCGCCCTCATCAGTCTGGCGCACAAATACTGGGGCTCCGATACCGCCCCCGCTCATATCGCCGCAGCCCTGCAAAAGCCCATGCTCATTCATTACGGCCCGTCTCGTGCGGATCACTGGCGCCCCCTGCATGCCACGGGACATGCGGACATTCGCAACTGCACGTGCCTGAAGGGAAAAAAAATCACCTGCCCGCGAGGTCAGTCAGGACGATGCCTTGAGGACATTTCCCCCTCCGCTGTCGTGGAGTGGTTCAATTCCGTCGAATAAGTAACGGAGAGAGACTCTCCGAAGACCCTAAGCGGAAAAGAGCAAACCGATCACACCGGCACCAGCAAGGAGCGCAAGACCGCCAAGGACCAGCAGAGCAACTCCCACAGGGTCGCCTTTTCGGACATTTTTTGGCGTGGGTGAAGAGCTCACAAAATTCGCCGGACGTGCACTCTGGCTTGCCGATTCCGTCGTACGAGGAGCCGACTCCGGTAGGGGCTGAGAAGACTCGGCTTCCTCTGCCTCACCGACAAAAACTGTCTGCACCGTGCCGAAGCGAACCTCATCTCCATTCCGCAGGATGGCGTCGGTAATGGTCTCGCCATTCACTGTGGTGCCATTCGTGGAGCCCAGATCGTGCAGATGATAGCGCTCGCCCTCGAGGATCAGTTCCGCGTGGTGGCTGGAAACGGACCCATCGTCGATCTGGATCGTATTGTCAGGCAAACGACCGATCGTTGTCTTCTCCTCGGTGAGTTCGTGGACCGGGGCGGGATCTTCGGTGGTAACGATCTGGAGGTGGGGCATATGGGATGAAATTTAGCCTTTTTTCAGGCGGGCATCAATCTCTTTGGCAAATTCGCCGAAGAACTCACCGGCATCATGAGGTCCGGGTGAGGCTTCCGGATGGTACTGCACGCTGAAGGCAGGTTCCGACTTGTGCCGGAGGCCGGCCACGGTGCCGTCATTCAAATTGATGTGAGTGACTTCCACATCCGACGGAAGAGAGTCGGGATCGACGGCGTAACCGTGATTCTGCGATGTGATGGCCACTTTGCCGGTACGGAGATCCTGCACGGGCTGATTCGCGCCACGATGCCCAAATTTGAGCTTGAAGGTCTTCCCGCCAAGGGCCAGGGCCAGGACCTGATGGCCGAGGCAGATGCCGAAGAGCGGTTTCTTGCCGACGATCTGGCGTACGGCCTCGTGGGCGTAGTGAAGCGCCTCGGGATCGCCTGGGCCATTGGAGAGGAATACGCCATCGGGATTCAGAGCCAGCACGTCGGCGGCCGGTGTCTTTGCCGGAACGACATGAACCGCGAAGCCGTGGAAGCGCAGGAGGCGGAGGATATTCGTCTTCACGCCGAAGTCATAGGCCACGATGCGGCGGACAGGATCGGCGACGGGAAGGAAGTGATTACCCGCATCATCTTTTTTATGATCGGGGGCCGAGTGGGAGGCCATGGCCCACGTTCCGCTCGTGAGACCCTCGACATCCCAATCCTTGGGCTGCGCGATGGTCACTTCCTGGACAAAATCGACTCCATCGTACACCGCGGCACGGGCCTTGGCGACGGCAGCCTCCTCGCCGACGGAGGCGGGAACGATGCTGGCCCGCATGGCACCGGAGGTGCGGAGACGCTTGGTAAGGGCCCGGGTGTCGATGCCCTGGATACCCGTGATGCCGTGCTTCAGCATCCAGTCTGCGAGGGGCGTATTGGCGCGCCAGCTACTGGCGACGGGGCTGAGTTCCTCGATCACAAAACCGCGCACCTGAGGAGAATTGCTTTCGACATCGAGTTCGTTGACGCCGTAGTTCCCGATCAGCGGATAGGTCATCGTGACGATCTGGCCGCGATAGGAAGGGTCGGTGAGGATCTCCTGATACCCCGTCATCGAGGTATTGAAACAAATCTCACCGGATGACTCCACGGGAGCGCCAAAAAATTCACCACGGAAAATCGTTCCGTCTTCAAGAGCCAGGAGAGCATTCATTCGCAAATATTGTATGTCGATTCTCAGTGTAGCGTGCAAGTGCGGAAAAGAAAGAAAGGTGGGCTTTTTCTGGAAAATCGCACTCGGAGCGACCCCTCACGTTCCATATACAAAAGCGCGCCGTGGAGGAACTTACTCCCACGGCGCGCTGATTATTTTGATGCAGGGACTTTTACAAACTTCCCTCGCACTGCTGGAAAGCCACGGCGAGTTCCTTCAGCGGATCGGCCTTCGGGAAAAACTCATGGGCCAGGAAGCCATCGTAACCAGTGGCCGCAATGGCGCGGTAGATCGGCGGATACCAGATCTCCTGGGTATCGTCCATGGGGCCGCGACCGGGATTGCCTGCGGTGTGGTAGTGGACGAAGTGCTGGTGGTGCTGGTTGATCGTGCGAAGGAGGTCTCCCTCCATGATCTGCGCGTGGTAAACGTCGTAAAGCACGCCAAAGGCAGGCGAGTTGATCTGCTCGCTGAGGCGAACAGCCCAGGCGGATTTGTCACACTGGTAGTCGATATGATCGACCCGGCTATTAAGGAGTTCGATGGCAAGTTTGACTCCGGCTTTTTCAGCGGCGGGCAAAACCTTGGCAAGAGTCTCGGCGCACACGGCAAGACCAGCCTCATCATCGAGGCCTTCACGATTGCCTGAGAAACAGATCAAAACAGGGATGTCCCACTTCGCAGCCTTTTCGATATTTTCCAGAAGTTCAGCCTCGATGCGGGAGGCATTGTCCCGGCGGTTCAGGCCATTTTCGATGGTCGCATGTCCGTTTACTGCGGCGATTCTCAACCCGATATCTCGGGCTTGAGCCCAGAATTCCTCGCCGATGAGATCGACGGCCTCATAGCCGATGGCCTTGGCTCCTTCCAGCAGAGCGGTGTTTTCCGTGCCCTTATTGGCGTAGCACCACCAGGCGAATGATTGTCTGATTTTGTTCATAAAGAATTAATGTGAGGTCCAGTCGAAGAGGATACCCATGGTCTTGGCTCGCTCCCGATTTGCCGTGACGTAGGCATCAACGCAAGCCTCTGGCTCAAAAGTATGTGTATTCAGACCTGCCAGAGGGAAGCGGCCTGAGGTGACCAATTCGAAGAAAAGGCGGATAATATCAGCCTCGGCCCAACCGGGAAATTGATGGCCATCATGAGCCCCCACTATGGTGAGTCCCTTGATGATGACGTCGCCGGTGAGGACTTGCTTGCCGGGACTGCCGGTGTCACCAAGGACCACCACCCGACCATGGCGGGGAGCCAGATGAAGTGCTGAGGCAAATACGGTGGCGTTGCCGGTGGAGTCGATAATGATGCCGGGCACCTCACCGCCTCCCGCGGACTTGATGGCGTCCTCTGCGGAGTCCAAGCCAGCCATGATGTATGCGGCTGCTCCACCGGAAAGGGAGACAGCTTCACGCTCGGCGAGCGGATCAACCAGAATGACGGTCTCTGCCCCGGAAGCCTTGGCCCATCGGAGAGACATCTGACCGATGGGACCGGCTCCGATGAGGAGAACCTTGTCACCAAGACGATAGGCGGCTGCTTTCGCTCCGATGAATGCGATCTTTGCCAGTGCGAACCAAACGGCTTCTTCGTAAGACAGGGACTCAGGGATGGGGTAGCAGGCCGCCTCTGACACCATGGCATGGGAGCCATGTCCAGCACGTACGGCAACCCGGTCCCCCACCCGTACCTTGGTGACGTTTTCACCGATAGCTTCCACTTCTCCTGCGAGAGCGTAGCCGGGATAGAAGGGATATTTCACCCAGCGGTCCCAGTGAGTACCTTCGTCAAACAGGCGATTGAAGACGATATTCTCGGTGCCGGTGCTCATCAGAGACTTGTGAGCCTTGATGAGCACCTGACCGGTGTCAGGCTCGGGTCGGGCGCGAGACTCCAGAACGACCTGCTGTTTACCCTGAAATATAATGTATGTGCTGAGGGGAGAGCTCATGGAAACCTCGTATCACTCCCAATCGATCACCGCGCCAAGATAGGAACCGTGATTGGCAATGAGATCGGCGAAGAATTCAGTGATCCCGGAGGGCTTCACGCGGTGGCTGATGAGAGGCTCCACATTGAGGGCTCCGGAGGAAATGAGGCGAACGATTTCCGGCAGACGCTGACCGGGTCCGACGGGGTTGTGAATGCTGGCGTTCTTTTGGTGGCAGATGTCGAAATTCACCACGAACTTGTCGGGGTAATAACCATCCAGAGAAATCTCCCCATGGGAAGCGAGGGTCTGCAAGGCGAGATCGAAGATTTCCTGATTGCCAGTGGTGTCGAAGGCAAAATTCACCCCCTTGCCTCCCAGGCGCTCGACGGCAGCTTTGATCTCATCGGCGTTCGGGGCGACGACTTCTTCAAATCCGAAGTTCTTGGCGATTTCACGCTTCGAGGCGGAACGATTGATGCCAATGACCTTGAGACCTTCGATTTGTCCGAGACGACCAGCCATCTGCCCCAGCATGCCCAGGCCGTAAACACCGAGGATGCCGCCCTTGTCGATCTTCATGCGCCAGAGTGCTTCGTAGGCAATGGCGGCGAGAACGGCATAGGAGGCGGAGTCCAGCGAGGGATTCTCCCCATCGAGCTTCATGAGGGATTTCTGATCCGCGACCGACTCACGGGCATGACTGCCTCCCGCGAGACTGGTCATCCCCCAGAGACCACCGCCATTCGTCACAACAAGGTCCCCGACCTGGAAGTCGGCGACTTCAGATCCCACCTCGACCACACGGCCGACAGCTTGATACCCGGAGATGTAGGGGCGCTTCATGTAGGCGGCGCGCCCGCTGGCGCAATCGCTTTCCGTACCGCAACTCACACCCCCCACAAGGGTCTTCACCCGCACGCGGGTGCTGGTGACTTCCGGCAGATCGATTTCCTGCAGACGGGCGACGCTGTCTGCACCGATGATAACTGCTTCTGTCTTGCTCATGACGCTCAGGCTTTGCTCCAGTCGATGACGAGGGAGAAGTTGCTGTTCTTGTCATCGCGCAGTGAAAGGTAGGCTGCGGGAGCGTCGTTATAGGGGACGACCTTATCGACGAAGTGCGAGGATTTGATAAGTCCGCGACGGATGCCTTCCACGGCCTTCTGGCGATCTTCCACACCGCGATCCTTGGGAGCGAGGATGGTGACGCCTTCGCCAGGAACAAAGCCGAAGGGATTGAGCGCGACGGGTTCAAGGTAGTTGGCCTGCATGATGATGCGGGGCCAGTCCTGATGGTAGAAGGCGATGGGCTCGACCTTGTATTCATTGCTGTAGTTCTGCGGCTTGCGACGGGCCAGACGATAGGACAGCAAAGCTCCGTAAGGTGTGCCCGAGCTCTCGACGACAATATCCGCTCCCCCATTGAGGAGCATGGCGAGGCGGGCCTCGATCTCTTCGTCCACGGGACCGCCAGCGGTGAGCGGATTGCCCTTGGTTTCATCAGCGGCAGCGGGTTTCTTCGGCGTGCTCTTGACGGCGGCAAAGGCACCCCAGCCGAGAGCGCGATCCAGACGGCTCTGCTCGATGTCCGTCACGATAACCCGGCAACCGCGAGAATGCAGCCACGCCGCCGAGAAGGCTCCGATGAGTCCCTGACCGATGACGACGGCACTCTCCCCGCTCTTCGGAGCAGCGGCCTCGACCCCACGCAGGCTGATGGCGGAGATTTCCGCGATGACATAGTCCAGAGGATTGGCACCGACAGGCAGGATCACCGGACGATCCTCACCTTTCGTACGATAGACGTGCAGGCTGGCCTGACCGCCCCAGTAGGAAGTGATGCCCGGGATGGCACTGGGATTGCGACCGGAGATCAGATCTCCCGGCTTGAAACCTTTCACCTTCTCACCGACCGAGACCACCTCGCCAACGACGGAATAGCCGGGGATAAGAGGAAACTTGCCAGCGGCACCATAGTGACCAGCCAGCACTCGCAACTCGGTCCCTGCGGAAACCATGGTGTACAGCGTGCGCACCACGATGTCCTCGGCGCCACACTCCGCGATTTTGAAACTCTGAACCTCGATTTTGCCGGGTTCCGTAAATACAACAGCTTTTGCGTCTTGCATGAGTCTCATTTGACGCAAGCCACCCGGTCTCTCAATCGGAAATTTCGGTTAACTTTTGTGATTTTCGGCTATATTGCAGTAGCAATCATGCAGTGGCGTCACCTCATCTTATAAAAAATGGTTCCCACCTCCTGGAATAAACTCCTCACCAGTTCCCTCCAACCGATGCACTTCATCGGAGGATGGAAGCAGCCCGTGAGCCTCGGAGCCTGCTGCCGCATGCACTCGCATCCCGCGATCGAGATCGTCTATCACCGGGGAGGCAAAGGAGTCACCCGGATGCGTAAAGGGGAGCCTCTGGCCTTCGAGCCCGGCAGCTTCGTCGTCTATGCACCGAATCTGAACCACGACCAATTCATGACCGAGGCAGGCGACGATCTCTGCATCCACCTGCAAGCCCCATCCTCGCTCACCCTGACCGGCGGCATGGTCATCCCTCCCCAAAGCCAGAACTGCAATCGCGAAGAAGCCCACTATCTCACCACCGGACGACCCGCCGCCGATGAACTTGAGCAAGCCATCCTCAACCTCCGCGCCACCGCCCTCCTTTTTTCACTCATCCGCACCGCCTCCGCCCACACCACGGCATCCGAAGACCCCACCTCGTCCTATGTCGAGCAGGCGGAACAATACATCCTGGAAAACTTCGCCACCCTCCGCTCCATCGGCGAGATCGCGGAGCACATCGGCATCAGCCACGATCACCTCCGCCATGTCTTCCGAGCCAAGCGCGGCGAGAGTCTCGTCTCCCAGCTCAACAAAGCCCGCATCGCCCGCGCCAGGTCCCTCCTCGCCCACTCCCGGCTCACCCTGAAAGAGATCGCCAGCCTCTGCGGATTTAAAGACGAATACTACTTCTCCAGCGTCTTCACCCGCCTCATCGGAGAAGCCCCCGGACAATACCGCCAGCGCATCAGCATAGACTCGCCCGCTCCTCTCAAATCGAAAAAGACCCGCAAGCCAACCGCACCGGACTACTGACGATCAGGCCGTTTTCGTCTTCGATATTAAAGTACCAAGCCACCGTCCGCGCAGGCAGGTCCGTCTCCGCACGGCTCCCCCCCGCGGC
>Ga0351893_10132_pt1 | contig 26563 bp, 15 predicted proteins | sample TotcelFGM3001K15_FD_206765 | JGI IMG/M metagenome (GOLD analysis project Ga0351893, IMG submission 206765) | Enriched cells from coal bed in the Powder River Basin, Montana, United States - Total cells FGM rep3 HSBNCT.FGM.300.1.K15 ...
GCGGCCGGACTTTCTTCCGCTCCCTTCTCTTCCATCAATTCCTTGGCAGCAGCGAGTGCCTCGTCCAATTTGCCTTCTTTTATAAGGGAGATAACATCTTCGCTCATATGTTTCGTGCCGAGTTCTGCAACCTCGGATTCTCCAAATTTTTCGCGAAGAGCCTTTAGCGCATCCGGCTTAGAAGCTACCGAACCTCCTACCTCAAAAGATCCGGCTGGCTGAGAAGCCGCCCTATCCTTTGCCTCCGAAGGAACCGCGGGGTTTCCCATAAATGGCGGAGTGCGAAGTTCCTCCATGGCCCGGCCTAGAGCCGCAAACATCGCCGTGCCTATCTGACCGGCCATTGCGCCTAACTGTCCCAGAAATTCCCTGGATGCAGCAACCCTTTGCGCCCACGCCGACTGTTTTTCATTTACCGGACTTGTCATATAAGTCAGAGCCCCTTTACGCCTACGCTTGAAACCTTCACCGCATCCGAACTCTTAAATCCGGTCCCAGCTGTGCTTTCCGGCTGGCCATAGAAATAGCTGGTAGGACGTGAAGAACCCGTGCTGCTTACTCTAAGATGCGCCCGCACGCTTCCAGACATCTCGGACCTCATGGTATTGTTTATTGGTCCGCCCACATCTTCGGCCCGATGCATTGAAGTCTGATTCATTCCTCCGATATTCGCCATGACGGTCTCCTTTTATTTTTTCTATTCATCAATATTATCGGTTGGGCACTCACTGAAAGTTGCTTGGCTTTCAAACTTATTTTTTGCAAATGTTTGATAGTCAAAAAATCCATACTCTAATGATCCGTTCCTAATGAATTTTTTCGACAAATTGACGGACAACATTCGTCATCATTCATAAATCATTGATAATATTGATAATTTTAACTAAAGGGCACCTCTAAAAACTCTTGTTTCGGGGATCTCTAAGAATCGTCCAGATGGTCAATGCGCGGTACCCACGCATTGACACTTCAGCATTTGATGTCCTCCTTTGGAGGACCGCAAACCGTTGAAGGTCGCAAGGCGCCCCGACAGAGGCCGGCCGAGTCGTACTTGAAGTACGTCGCAGGCCGCGCCGATGGAGGGCAACGCAGCAGATGGGCGGTTATTAGAGATCCCCTAAAATATTTTTTTTTACGATCACGCAACTTTCGGGGTAGGTCATGCCGATAATGATTATGAAAGCGAAAGATAATAGAACAAAAAATAAACTGCCCCCCCTTTTGGGCCCTTTGACGATAGTGTTGAAGGGCTCTTTTTTGTTCTTTTTTGCCCCTCTTTTTTTTACCATTCTTGCCTTTCTTTGGTTGCCTGCTATATTGGGCGCATGATTCGCAAAATAATCACCTATCCAGATCCTCTCCTCACTCAGGTGGCAAAATCTGTAATCCACATAACCGACGAGATAAGAACGCTTTTAAACGACATGGCGGAAACCATGTATGCGGGCGAAGGCGTTGGGCTCGCGGCGCCACAGGTAGCCGTTGGGCTTCGCGCAATAGTCATAGACGTAGATGTGGAGGCTGGCGAAAAGGGACCGGGCCTTTTAAAGATGGTAAATCCCGAGATAGTGGCCGGAGACGGGGAAATCGAATGGGAAGAAGGTTGCCTATCCGTTCCGGATTTTAGAATCAAGATAAAGCGAAAAGGCCACCTACGCGTAAAGTATCTAACTGAAAACGGCGAGGAGATTTTTTTGGAATGCGAAGGACTTTTGGCTGTGGCCGTACAGCACGAAATCGATCACCTAGACGGCAAGCTCATCATAGACGATGCCAGCCGGCTCAAACGAGATCTCTATAGACGCAAGCTCAGAAAAAAACACACTGAAGACATCGATTTTTAAATTTCACGGGACGATATGAAAATAATTTTTATGGGTTCTGCGGCTTTCGCCGTGCCGTCTCTTGCCGCCTTATTGGAAACCAAACACGAGGTTGTCGAGGTTGTCGCCCAACCAGACAAGCCCGCAGGCCGCGGGCAGCACGTCACTTCGTGTCCTGTGGCACGATTCGCCAAGGAAATGGGCCTTGCCCTCTATCAACCCGGGGGAGTAAAAAAACCGGAACGCATAGAACATTTCAAAAAACTCGCCCCAGATCTCATAGCGGTTGTTGCCTATGGCAAAATCCTGCCTCCGGAGCTTTTACAAATTCCTCCTCTAGGATGCGTAAACGTGCACTCTTCACTTCTTCCCAAATATAGAGGAGCTGCGCCTATGAACTGGGCGATAGTAAACGGCGAAACTGAAACCGGCGTGACGACGATGAGAATATCAAAAGATCTGGACGCCGGCGATATCCTCATGGCTATAAGCACGCCCCTAGACGAGTGTGAAACGGCCGTCGAACTTCACGATAGATTAGCGCCCCTTGGGGCGGAACTTCTCATCAAAACCCTCGCGGCAATCGAAGACGGCAGCGCGAAGCAAACCCCGCAGGATCATTCAAGTGCCACCTACGCGCCCATGATAAAAAAGGAGGACGGGCACCTAGATTGGACCGGCTCCGCCCGCGACATCTATAACCGCGTGCGAGGCTTCAAGCCTTGGCCCGGCGCGTTTGCATTTCTCGATGGAAAGAATTTTCGAATACACGAGGCCGCAGCCGTCGATTTTGATTCCGGCGAAAAGCCGGGAACGATCATAGAAAACGAAGGTCATCTAGCCGTTGCCTGCGGCAGCGGGACGCTCTATCTTCTGGAAGTTCAGCTAGAGGGCAAGCGGCCCCTTGGCACGGCGGATTTTCTGCGCGGACACAAAATAGAAAAAGGAGCAACGCTTACATGAAAAGGCTAATCGCACCATCGATTCTCTCGGCGGATTTCTCAAGACTTGGCGAAGAGATTGCTGCGGCGGAAAAAGGCGGCGCTGATGTCATACACCTGGATATAATGGACGGACATTTCGTTCCAAACCTGACGATAGGCCCTCCGGTTGTAAAAAAACTGCGCAAATGCACAAAGCTGCCTTTCGATTGTCACCTGATGATAGAAAATCCCGAAAAATACATAGATGCCTTCGCGAAGGCCGGAGCGGATTGGATATCAGTGCACGTGGAGAATTCCAACCTTTCAAAAATCCTGCCCGAGATCAAAAAACTCGGATGCAAGGCAGGTGCGGTCATAAATCCGCCTACTCCTCTTGAAAAACTCATGCCGTTTGTGGAGCTTGCCGATTACATACTCGTAATGACAGTGAACCCCGGTTTCGGCGGCCAAAAGATGATAAAAGATTGCCTAGAAAAAATATCCTCTCTCAAGAAATATTTTGCCGGCCGGCGGCTCGATATTCCAGTTGAAATAGACGGAGGAGTGAATGCCTCCACAATAGCCGATGTCGCAAAGGCCGGGGCAGATATAATAGTTGCAGGATCTGCCATTTTTGAATCGGCCGATTATGGCCGGGCCATAGAACATCTAAAAAGCTCGCCCGGATAAACGAAGTTTTGCAAGCCGCCATCTGCGCCGAGGGATATAGAATGAAAGGTTCTCTTCAGGCTGGAGGTTCAACATTAAAATCTATCGTAGCCAACCGAGTCCTTTGCACAAGGATTCATCTTCGGGTTTGAATGCGCCCATGTAGCCGGAGCCTTCGTTTCCTATCACTTCCCGGGGGAACGGGGCGATTGTCACTTTGTCGTCAATTAGCGTGAGCTTACCTTCTTTGTTTACAACAGAATATGAATAGGTCGTAGAGACAACTCGATTTTCAATCGCCAGATTGATTCCAGCACCGACGCTTTCGGCAAATCCCCGGGGAACGCAAAAGTCCCCGATATCTAGGAGGGTGTCAGGGTTGTTATGCCAAGGCCGCAGGTCTTGTCCTTCAACGCGAAGATCTAAATTATTTTTACCCTGCCGATAATACTTTTCGATCATGTCGGGCGGAAGGGCGTGATAACGAGGGGAATGTTGGCCGCCTTCCTGATGGACATGCGCCGCATATTTCCCTCCGATAAGATTATAATCCATAAGAATCTTCTTTTTTGCATAATCATCATCACTCACATCGTCAGGCGAATTGGCCAACGCTATTGACCACTGAGCAATGGAGTACTTATTGGAAAAAATGTTGTTTAAAAAATACGTTTTAGGCGCCAGCAAATTTGCCGTCGTGCTGCCATAGCCCAATCCCCGATAACCTATAAATACGTTATTGAAGATATAAAGCTTCGCATTGTGACCGGAGAAAAAAAAGATATTGAACATATTGGTAGGAGATTCCGAATAACTATCGCGATCGTGAGCAGGACTGTTGTGTTCATCGTTTTTTGTGTGTCTTCCCTCGAAAACATGCCAATTGTCGCGATTAAGAAAAACATTTCGGTAGATGTAGAATGGACCGGTGGCGATATCCGAGTGCATTTTTGTTCTTAGACCATCGGCACAGTCTAGAAGTAAATTATCGTGCCATTTGGCATCTAGGCCAGCCGAGGTTGGTTCGAGACAGTCATCATGAGAGTTTTCGACGATATTGTGATGGACATCGATGCCCTTGTTAAGTTCTTTTATTTCAGCGTCTGTATAATCTAGTGCAATTCGCCTTCCTTTGTCTTTCCAACTCTTATGCACCATGTCCTGAATGCCGTTCATTGCACCGAACAAATAGTTGTGATGAACCTCTATTTTATCTTTGGCCGATAATATCGCAACTCCATGTTCGTCATTATTTCCGGCCTTGATCAGGTGAAACATAGTATCGCTATTATCTTCGTAGATTTTGCCGAAGGCATAATTTGGGGCGATATAATTGTACCTGACAGTTACATCTGACGGGTATTCAAGCGGAGTGATATTTGTCCCGTAGATATAGACGGCTCTTTTGCCTCCACTCAAAATCGAGTTTCCTTCTACCGTACAGCGATGGGAATCCCCCTTCACTGTAATCTGGCCATGTTTAACGGTAAACCCTCGTATGACGATATTAGAAGAGTTGGAGACATGTACGCCCGTATGCTTTGGTTGTACCATGACCAGCCTATTTGGATCGTCAATTCCATCGAACTTGGTTTTGTCGAGTATTCTTAAATAAATTGTCTGTCCTAGTTTTGATGCATCATACTCCATTCCCTTGGCAGCAGCTTCTATAAAATACGCGGCATAGAAATTCGTCCATTCCCGGGGATCCTCACTATAAGATTGACCATTGGCTGCAAGAGAAAAAACCCTTGGCCCCTTCAACAACATATCAATGCCTTTTTTGAGGCGGTTTGATTTTGCTTGAGGAGTATCAGCTAGCTGATCGTTACTAAGGGCGGTTTTATAATTTTCTGCAGACATGAGAAACTTCATTCTGATCGGAATAACGCGTTGGTCGTTTGCATAAAGAAAGTACCGCAAATCGGTTGTCGTTGTTTTGTAAATTCCGCAATTGGCCTGCCCCCCACATTTTTGTTTCGATAGCTGGGTCCATGGTCCAGCTAGCTTTTCGCCAGAATCTATAACGCTCTTTCTATCATCCCCCTGAAGCACGATCTTGTTTTTTTGGGAAAATCTCACATCCACATTGCAGATTCCCGCTGCGACGTTAATTCTGGTGCAAGAAAAATCTTCATTTATAGCTTTTTGAATCGTTTTAAACGGAGTTGCCAAATCGCCAGTTGCACCATCATCGCCATTTTCGCAATTTACGTATTTATCAGTCATTGTTGCACATCCGGCTATAGCTGTTTCTTTGGGCATTTTTCCCCATCGATATTCTATCCAGTTTTTTCCGGTCGATGAAACACACCTGTCTTTTAAGCAGAACTGGGTTTGGGGACAATCATTGTCATTCTTACACGTCATTTCGTTTTTTTGATCTTCTTGGGAAGGTTCCGGAGCCGGGGTTTCCTTTGCTGGTTCGGAGCGCCATTCGATGCCATCGTGGCAACCTGAAATCATCGAAATGGACATCGTAGAGAAGAGGAAGATAATCAAAAAAGTTTTTGGAGTAGAATGAAAAAGCATAAAGCTCCTAGAAACTAGAAATTTGACGCACCAACGGAAAGATAATTATTCAAGTTTATATAACTTCGAATTCATCATCCCCCCGGCGCTGAAGTACAGTACGCCACCGCACTCTTTTAAATTGGAAATGTCATCATCTCCAGCAAGATTGATATTTGACATCTGAACGATGCTTGTTCCATCATATTTAAATAGCTTCAAACGACCATCGCTGTTTGCTCCGAAAAAATAAAGTTTTTCTTTGTAAACCGTAATATACATTGGATTATCCAAACCCATGGCATAGGTATCAGAGACCTGCGTTATGGTTGTTCCATCGTATCTAAAAAGCTTTGTATAATTACCCGGCATCTTTGCGTTAAAGTAGAGCATGCCATTATAAACTTCCAGATAGCTTGGCCAATCGTCCTGAGGATCCAAGCCTTCGGGATGATTGATATCTGATATCTGGGTTATCGTCGTCCCATCATATTTGAAGAGCTTAACAAGACCATCAACATTGATTGCAGAAAAATATAGAGAACCATTATATACCTTCAGCTCAGTCGGGTTGTCGCTGGCAAACGCACTTTCTTTAGTATCTGATATCTGGGTTATGTTTGTCCCGTCATATTTATAAAGTTTTGAATAATTATTGGCATTCATTGCGTTAAAATATAACGCATCACCATACACCGTCAGATAGGATGGCGAATCACTGCCAAGCTCATAAGTGTCTGATATCTGGGTTATCGTGGTTCCATTGTATTTATAAAGTTTTGTGTAGCCGAAGCCGCTCGATACTGCACTGAAGTAAAGCGATCCATCATACACCACTAAGCCTGTGGGAGAATCGCCACTGCCATCATTGATATTTGATACCTGAGTTATATCGCTTCCATCGTATTTGTAGAGTTTTGCATTCGAGCTGGCATTTTGCGCGCTGAAATAGATTGCTCCATTAAATTCAGTCATATACTTGGGGTCATCATTGCCGCCGTCATTGATGTTCGATATCTGGGTTATCTGGGTTCCATCATATTTGAAAAGTTTTTTCTGCCAACTGTCATTTTGCGCGTTAAAGTAAAGGGCATCCCCTGAACCGGCATCAAAACTAACGAGGTATGCAGGAGAATCTCCAAAACCGTCATGAATATTAGAGACCTGATCAATGGTATATTTTGTGGATGGCAATACATTGCTCGCCTTCGATTCATAACCGGCCTTTTCCACGTCAACTATAAAATCAGCGGTGGTCTCAGCGCCCAGGCCATCACTCAACTCTTCTCTTGTAAATTCAAACCCAACCAGATCACATAGAATATCAGCAAACGGGGCCTCAGCAGAGCATCCATCCAATTCCTCAGGCCCGTCATACGATACAGAAATATTTATTGTTGAAGCAGCATCGGTAATATCCACACCTCCGACGCTTGAATCAGTATATCCACTGCCGCTTCCAGAACCGGCAAGAGGCTCACCACCCTCAACAATCACACCGGAAACAGCGCCGCACTCCCCTTCTCCACACGAATCGACATCCACAATTCCGGAAACAGGACGAAGCGGAATCGCCGAACCGGCAACAGACACCTCCATTACGGAATCCGCCGCTATCGTAATATCACCGACAAGAACATTCACGCACAAGACCTGAACGTTTGTGACATTAGCCGAAACAATGGTGCCGGTTCCGTTTGTCACCGAACACTCTTGTCCAACAGGCTGAGTCAGGACAGTAACCACATAGCCGGCGCCATCGGCCAATTCGGTATCGAAAACAAATTCGCCATCTGCATCAATTTCAAGGTCATCTTCACCATTATTTTGCAAAACAACCACACCATCCAAAGAGCTTACTTCTCCACCGACCGTATAGGTAGTTTCTTCACATACAACCGCAACATTCGTCACATTAGCGCCATCGATCGTTCCGGTGCCGTTTGTCACTATACAAGTCTGCCCCGTAGGCTGAGTCAGGACAGTAACCACATAGCCGGCGCCATCGGCCAATTCGGTATCGAAAATAAACGTGCCATCTTCGTCAAGACTAAGATTATCACCGCCATTATTTTGAAGTACAACCGTCCCTGTAAGTCCGGCTACTTCTCCGCCAACTGAATAAGTATTTCCAGAACAGGTCACTGCAACATTCGTCACATTAGCACCATCGATCGTTCCGGTACCGTTTGTCACCGTGCAGATTTGTCCTGCAGGTTGGGTAAGAACCGTCACCGCATATGCGGAGCCATCGGCCAACTCGGTTTCGAAAATAAACGTGCCATCTTCGTCAAGACTAAGATTATCACCGCCATTATTTTGAAGCACGACTGAGCCGACAAGACCATTGATCGTTCCGCCGATATTGTAACTTTGACCACTGCCAATCGTGGTGAATGTTATGCACGCCCCCTCGAAAACCCCATCAGTATTTGGATTGGCCGGTTGGATCTCCTTGGTGGCGCAAAAACAGTACTTCGTGCCATACCTAAGTGGTTCGCTTTCCGATTCACTATAACAGGTATTGCCGGAACAATATGTCGTGCGTTCCACGTGGCTAGCCGAATCGCATTGCCCATCCAAATCGGAAAGCTCCGGCCAGAACTCTCCCGCCATATCCTTGTCCGGTATAAATATAGAGGGAGATACTCCAACCGGAGCAACAAAAAGGCTTTTGGAATTGACGCTAGAGGCCTTGACGTTGAATTTAAATCCCATTGCGAGTACTTTATCTACATCGACATCGATGACGCCGTCCTCTATGTTGGCCACTACTGCATCGCTCCCCCCCGAAATCTGGGCCGGGCCGGTACTACAAGCGACCAGAACAAGAAAAAACGACAGACAACACACCAATTCGATAAATTTTCTCATGACTCATCCTCCTCGTGCTTGAATGATAGCAATTTTGATACCATCACAAAAAAATCAGCCCCATAACCAATCCGTTGATATTATTAACGTTAATCCATCATAGATTTTCGACATAATTGAAAAATCTGCTTTTTTGACGGTTACAGTGTCAAAAAAACGTCTTTGGAGTATTTATAATCTCGCATTATGTGTAACATTTTAAGCTATGTTGCTTGAATGTAAACCTAAATTTGGTTTTTTACCACAAAACCTACAAAATCTGGGCTTTAAAACACAGTAATTATTTTCAAGGTCGGGTATCTAACAAAATAATAAAAACGAAAATTGTAAAAAAACTTAGCAACAGAGCACAAAAAAAACCGATAAACGTCCGACAATTAGAAATGATTCTATGACAAGGACACCTGACATCAAAAGTAGTGGAACCGGCAGCGGGATACCATCCTATCCCGACGCGCCCCAATTGCCGACGCGTTCCAACGAAGCCGGCGACGATTATGAAACGGGACCGGTGCTCGCAGAAGAAACCCGGAGCGCGCCAAGGTCCATAACTACGAGAAGCACATCCGAACCTGCCGCAACCGTTCTTTCAAAGCCTGAAATAGCGGCAAGAATAGGAATCGTCGCGTCCGACACTTTTTCACTAGCGCAAGGTCCGTTATCCCGGACAAGACAGAACCATTTCCGCAGAATAATGCTAATAGCGCTGAGATATCTTGAAATCAGGGGCTTTATCGCCGCAGAAAAACCCGAAGGTTCAACACCCTCAGACGGCGTTATCGCCACAGCGCTTCTTCGCGCCTACAACACACATTACAAAGATACGCCAGAGGCCGCGCGACAGGTAATCAGAGAGCACTTAGACAAATCAGGCGGTGTTTTGTTTGTCGCGTTTCGCAATTTCGTAAATGCAAATGCGCAAGATCTTGGCCTGATGGGGCAAAAACCAATTGTAAAAAGTCCCGCTAGGGCCATCCAAACTTCGACATATTCGGCTGAGAGCGCCGCCCACAGGATACTTGGCGCCGGAGCTATCGCCGATGAAATTGCGTCCATATCGTCAAGCATTCCTAATGACGAAAAAACGGCCGAGGCTGCGAGAGAAGCGGCGCAGATAAAATCTTCCATGGCAAGACTTGGCAGGACCGAAGTTGAACTTACAAGCAGACTCCGCAGAATAAGCGATAGAAACCCCGCAATAGCTGAGATGGAAAGACTCGAGGAACTCAGAAATGAGGCGATCAAAGCCTACGCCATAGCGACCGTCGATTTTTCGACCGAGGCGATAGAATACTATTTCGAACCCGCCATGGCACGAGCCCTTGCATGGATGGACAAAAGAGCTTCCGAACTGCCCCTGCCACGTGCTGAAATGGAAAAAGTGTTTGAAACGGCACTTCGCAATTACATAGCGATATGGCTTTCCCGGCAGACAGCCGGCGAGAGGAGAGAAAGCCTAGAAATCTCTGGGCGGCCCTACATTACCGCCAGGCTCATGATAGAATATCCCTTTGAATCGGAAGAACAAAAAAAGGCTACCCTTGGAATTATGGAAAGGATACTTCATCATGCAGCGCGCGAAGACGCATTCGCTCATTCAATTTCGCATGGCGAGGTCGCCAGTTTACATGATGTCGATGCGGCACATGAAGCCATAGGATCGTACCGACATATCGAGACGCTTGTCGGCCCTGAAATAGCCTTTGAGCTCGACCGGTTCTACGATGACGTGCGCGAAGGCAAAATAGCAACACGCGAAAATACGGAAGAAAGCGCCAGAAGTTTTTACACCTTCATGATGCATTATCTAAGACGTGCGGCAAATGAACACGGAGAAGATTTCAACGCGGAACATATAATAGAGTTCGGCATCGAACCCGAAATAGTGAGATCGATTTTTTTGCGCGTGGAGGATGCCCAAAAAAAATTCGGCAATGACGGCCTAGAGCTCGCACTGCAGTTTTTCTCAAAAGTCGCTCCTACTGCTCGCATACCGTCCCGTGACGAGCTAGTCCCCACCTTGGAGGAAATACGCCTTTCTCGGGCGGGGAGTATGGCTTACGGGGCGCGAGAAGTAAATTTCATCCCTTACCGGGTAGCTCCGGATCCGCGTGAGAGAATGACGCTTCGTGAATTCATTTCGCAGATATTCGGAACGGAAAACCCAAATTTCCGCAGTGACTTCAAGTATTCTACGGGAATAAGCTGGGAGGCATTTCTTTCGTGGGGCGAGGTACGCGAAAAACCAAAATCTGTGCCTCAAATACATTGGGAAAGGATATCGGACAACTGGGAAGAAATTGTCGCCTTCGCAAAAAAAGAGGGGATTTTATCGCAAGACCACCCGGACACGCTACCTGAATATCTAAGAACCTATACTCCCGAAAATACCGAACAATCCGAATGGCTCTCGCGCATAGACACAGCGGAGCGAAACCCTGAGGAACTGGGAGCGCTCGCAAAAACGAACAAACCAGCGGAGATTGAAGATGCCCTGTGGAGCGCCTATACTTCTTGGCGCGTATCCGTCAATAGGGGCGAAGATGTAACGACCGGACCTTCCGTGGAAAATCCCGACATTCTCCTCATCGCCTACGACCACCTAAATGAACACGCGTCATCGCATGGTCAGAGCATAGATTTTATGGAGTATCTGGCTGCGATATACCCGATAGTGGGCAGAATGCTTGCACGCGCTGAAAACGGCGTCGTAATGCTAACCGAACCCGAGGTTCTAAGCGGCCTTTTTTACGAAATATGGGGATATAAAATTTGGGCGGAAAACGTCCATACCCATGGCTACGAATCCTACACCGATGTCGTTTCTGGCACACACGAACAGCACAGACGTCACAACATCACGCCGGAATTTTGGGACCTCCGACGCTACGCGACAAAAAGATTCGCAAAAAGGTTGGGCATAGATCGCGAGGAACTCTACGAAATAATAGGAGGCTACCTAAGGGCATCTTATTTCATACTCCAGAGGACGGCTGTGTTTGATCCAAGAGGAGGAAGAATATCACGCGCGGAAACCACAGGAGCTCTCAGCAAATATTCGATACGATTCATGACGGCCGATGCAAGACCCGGACAGGCACTTGGAACCCAGAGCCTAAGGGATCGCGCGGTCGATACAGGTATAAGACTTGGCACCTACGACAAAAAACTCGCGTTTTTGAGATCATATCTCGATGCGATACAAACAGCCCTTCCCGATGCAAAAATCCAGGATGCCAACGGAAACGTCATTGAAATCGGAAGCCTGTATTCGAAACTAGCCTCCTTGGAGAGAGGACACATACTAAACTCATCCATACTAGGCGATATGATAAACGCCGGAAGATACAGTCCTGAAGATATACGAAGGGCCCGCGATTTTTACACCTATGAACTCGATGCTTTTCTATCTTCGGTCACAGGCGAACTTTCCATAACGGGCCACATGCAGCTAGGAAACACATCCGCACCGGTGCAGATATTGTACTCCGCTTCGGAATTGGCGATACCGGGACACGTAAGCATAGCTATCGGTTTCATATCTGCGAAGGCAGCGCATAAGCGCTGGTCTCAAGAGGAAGTCGCAGATCTCATACGACTGGAAGCGATGGCATCATACGCTATGATTACCGGTTCGCTCGACCAAAGAGGCGTTCAAAGCGCTGAAGCGCTGGAAAGCGCAGTTATTGCAACCTGGCCTGCGGAAAGACCCCTTAAAAGCACTATTGCATCCTACCTGAATCTGCCAAAAGACGGTTACTACACACCCAAAGTCATTACTGCACGCTATCCAAGACAAGAAGGCAGTAACACCCAAGCCCTTCATGCCAGTCCGCTTCCGCCGCTTTCCAAAATAAAAGAACTGTTCGCGAGACACGCTGAAGAACTGTGTTTGGAAGATGAGCTTGCATCCAAAGCGCTTTTAGTACTCGAAGATTATATAAAAGTCATCGGTCGCGCTACGGGAAGATTCTGGCCTCATACGCTCGAACATCTGATGGAGAAGAGGGACGCGGCCGACAACAAACCGGTGAGAGATTCCATACTCTCCTTTTTCCCAAAGATAGGCCTTCAGGTAACCGCGAATTTTCCACTTCAGGATGAAGGCGCAGGCGGCACCGAAGAGCATCTTGCACTTCGCGTTTTTGAGGATTACCGCGATCTCATTCCCCAACCTAGAAACTTCAAAGCAGCTCTGCCCATAGACGAAGCGATGATCTACGACCTCGTCCTTCTTAACATTGAAAACTTCGAATCCCAAGACCTTCCCGATCCGGCCATGGTCTTTAGACTGGCTATTGAAAATATCCAAGAGCACAACCGCGATGCCCATGCCGCACATTCCGTAAGCCCGGATCTTCCAAGAGACGGACTTTTGGGAGATGAAATTCGCGCCGCAGTTGGAGAATTTGACTTTGAGGAAGCGCTTCATAGGGCCTATTTTCTACTCAAGCCAAGAATAGATTCAGACACCGAAATATCGAACACAAATATTGAAGAGGCGCTAATCGCTTCTGGAGTCGAAGAAAAATTTATAAAAAGTGCGACAGAAACGCTTTCGGTAGTAGTAAATCGCCACAGAGCAGAGCTCTTGGAAATGACCACTATGCTGCTCGATCCAAAGCACGGCATAGACGCCTACGTAAGAAACGGCTTCGCACCACCGCTTCCAGACACGGCGGCGCTTGGCCTGTTGGCAAGGGATTACGTATTTAGAAGAATTACCGGAAATCTTCCTATTGACCCGGCAGCCTCTGCCTCCAATTACGCAAATTCGATATTCGTCAATTATCCCGATTCCATACGTGATCATATTGCCAGAACCTATCAAGAACTTGTGGCCAAATGGTTCGTCAGCGAGGCCCTAAGACTCACCGACGAATCCGAGACTACATATTTAAGGCTTCTGGAAATCTCTGCCGATTCCGCAAGACCAACCCAAAGCCGGGAACATCTACAGGAAAGGCTCGTCGCCTCATCCGATGGCGCAGAGAACTTCGATGCCCTTTTAAGGACCGATCGCAGGCTAGGTATCATCTCCCGCGTATTGAACAGAGAACCGACAAGAAGTCTTGAAGAAGCTATACGCGAAGAATACGAATCATCAGTCATTCCCAAACAGCAGGAACTCGACGCAGAACTTGATCGTATAGTTACAACTGTCACCGATGTTCACGCAAGATCGCTTGAAATATTCACCCGAATCAATTCGGTGCAAATCGCCCGGGATGCCGACGAAGCCTCTTTGAGAAGCGCTACTTCAGGGTTCAATAGATCGTTTGAAGTACTCGCCGGAATACAAGCCTCGCTTGAAACCTTAGCAGACTCCGACCTAAGGGCCGCAGAAATAATTCAGATTCGCGGAAACGATCACGCAAGGCCGACATTCAATCTGGAACAACCTTCGAATCTGGCAATTTTCGGACTTTTGGAGTCTTCAAGGCGCTATCTCACCGACGCCGAAAATACGCTTCTGGAAAAACTCGATCGCGCAGAACAACAGGTCGCCGCCCTTGAATCCGCAAGAACAGCTGAAATATCATCGGCGGCACTGCGGCTGGCCAATGAGGCGCTTGGTTCTCTTAATGAAATAGTGGATGAACTCGATTCGATACACCGGGAAGCTACCAACGAACTTTTGCCGGAAATGCAAACCCTATTGGGAAGCACTATCCCCGCTTCAACAGAAAGCTATGATATTTTTGTTTCAGCGGTCGAGTCGGCAAGTATCGTGGCAAAAAAAAGCCAACCTTTATTATCGAGGTTCGATGAAGCGAGCGCCTCACACCCCGCCATTATGGCAAAGACCCAGACCGCGCTACGGGACTTGCATGCCGCTTTTGAACAGCCGCTTCATGATGATGATGATGTCTCAAGTTCTCTCATTGCTGCAATGCAAAGACTCGAGGAAGGACAGTCAAAATTTGCAGATCTTATTGTCAGAACACAAGAAACAATGACCTCTTTCAATAAAGTCGCAATGGAGATACTCCACGCCATTTCTGAAGCGGAAAATCGTCTCCCCATTGGAGATGCCGTGGAAATGCCAAAACCCAGAACTCTTCAAGTCGATGTTTCCTTATTACCGTGGGCCTACATTGGAACAACTTCAGCTAAAGCGCAGAAGGAACTCAACAAAAGAGCGCTCGCGGCGTTTGAACCTTTTTTAAACGCAAGGATAGTTTCATTTTCTACGGGCAGCACGCTCATATCACAGCACGATGCCGCAGCCATAGAAAGATGGAAAAAAGAAGGACGCGAAAACGCTCTCGAAATCCACTCCCTCTTTGGTGGAGACTTGATCATACCAAAAGGAGAACTCGGAACCCGAATCACAGATCCTGCAAGAATGACGGAGGAGCATCCCTTAAGAACACTGGTTTTAAACCTACGGCTTCTTTCCAAATGCAAAACCGCCGAGCTACTGCTTTTTGGTAATTTGGCAAATCGCAATGACACCAAGACACAACAAGCCTTCGTAGATCTCCTCTCGTATTTATCTTCGTCGAGAATAAACACCATAAATGAGGCGACGACCATAATCAGAACGTGGGCAGCCCAAAATCTTCCTCGTCTAGGCATCCATACAAACGAAACTGACAGCTACACAGAAAACTACGGCCCTGATACACATAAAAGCTGGCGCAAGATTCATGAATTCTATGTCACACACCCATACGCGACCCGCATAAGTATTCGACCTGACGGACAAGCTGGCGCTAATTTTGGCAATGCATCAGCCGTACTCACCGACAAAAGAATCGCCGAAGAGGCATTGCGCAGAAGAGATCCGACCGTTCCTTTTTTCGATCCCATAAACTGGCGTTGGGGTAAAATACCACGAGAAATGGTTGTATCCAACGGTGACACCCAAAGTGCTTTTATAGAATCAATATTTAGATCCTCCCCTGACAGCATGCGTGTGCTTCTTTCATTCTGGACTATTTATGCCTCGCGTCACTTAATGGAACTTGGCCGACTAAATCTATCGAGGGAAATGAGTGGGGTTTTCAATGTATTCATCGACAAATTACTGGCACCAATATTTTTCGAGTTATTTGACTCGACAAAATCTATAACGCTGGAAGAAGCCCAGCGTGTAGCCTTAGAAGCCTATCAGATAGCCAGTGGAGTTGGAAGAAACATCACTCCAGATAGTGTAACAAAAAGAGTCATTTCAGGCTGGCTTGATGCCCTGCCTTCGGGAATAAAAATTCAATCTGACGACCGAAATGTTAATCAAACATCGCTTGGCATGCTGATGAGAAATCCGTCAGCGCTTAAAGATTTACAAAAGCTCTATCTTCTCCACCACTATTCGGAAGTTTCCAATATAGAGGCAACTTCGGTGATGGCCTTTGTATCAACAGGTGCAGTGAATAATTGGAGAACTGTAGCGGCAGAACCAGCTGAAATAGATCGCGAATTCACAAAACGGTCTGCGGAAATATCAAGAAACATCTTCAGACCGCTTTTTATAAGAACGCGTTCAGCACTAGCACAATTATCTCCGGAAACGGACATGATGGGCAGTGCCCAACTTTGGGCAATACTTTCGCAAATGGAACCTGCAATGGGAGGCACATTTCCAACATCATGGCCACTTGAAGAAATATCCAGACTAATTCAAGCATCTCCGGCGTGGATGAGGATACTCATACAAAGGCTACCTCACCTAGCTCAACCTCTGGCTATCATCGCGCTGACCTATACTGGACTACCCGATCAATTTAAAACCGAACTGCACCAAATAACTCAAACCTGCTTCGAAGACTCAGCTCTAGTCGATCAAACTAAAATCGATGCGTTAACGATTAAAATAGCCGAACTCTACCGTTCTCAGGCACAAGCTGGAGTTGAGGGCAGCGATGCCATAATAACCGGGCTTCGAACTGAACTAGCGCCCAACATGACCATTGCAAGATGGCTTACCGGAATTGAAAGGCCGTGGGAAAATCGTCCGCAGTCATTTGAAGGCACGGCTCCCGACGTAAAACTACGACTTCTCGCACCAGAATTTTTCAAAATGAGACCTGAGGTCGTCGAGGTCCTGGCGCAAAACATGCTGAATCTGCACGAACAGCCTAATCATTCTGCAGTTGTCGATCATATATTTGAATTTCTTGATAACAATTCCGGGTTTTCGCAGGCGATGTATTTACTTCTTTCCTTGGCAGCAAAGATACCCGAAAATATCAACAAAAGAATCCAGCAATTTTTCACGACATCTGAAACAAAAACAGCTGCTCAATTCGTGAATATGATCACCGAACCGGAAATCTTGGGTGCACTAAGGTCGGCAATGACAATTCCATTCGATAACAACCCCATTATAACTACTGCCATGGAACTTACTGGTGAATACGCACCGCATCTGCCAACTGAAATACTTCGTCCCGCCGACAGAATGCGAATACTAGTACCCGAGCTCGCTGAATTGAGCGAACATGACACACAACGCTTTTTCGAAGCCGCGGCATTGCACCGGACACAACCAGAATCCGATCCCGACATGTCCGAAATGCTAAAAACAATCCACCGATGGGGCCAAGAAGATCCTTCGCTTGAGGCAATGGTCGGTGCGTTTCATCTTGCAACAGGCACAATGGACAGCGGGCAAAAAAGCGCCTTGGGTAGCTATTTTGAAAACACAACGCCAACCCCCGAAACCTTCGTTCAATCTATGGTCGATTTATGTTTAATCCCTACAATGCGGGAGGCTATAATTGGAGTACCGGGCATTGTCCCCGCCATTTTTTTACCAGCTACAATATCACCGCCTTTGAGCACTATGATTCCTCCCATGATGCCGGCAATGCCCACAAATTTTGGAATGGTGGGATTTGGGCGATAACCGGCCATAAAAAACGCAAAATCCTATTCATGGCGATCACTTTTTTTCAACTCAGGGTAGAGGATCTGTCACCTAGACATCTTTTAAATAGCCTCCAGCCAAAAGATGCCTATCTGTAATCTTCATTATATCCCCAATTCTTCCTCGCTAGAATTCTTCACACATCGCAGCTTATGAGTTGCAAATACGAGAGAATAATGATGGATTTCGAAAGCACATCGCCTGGCAGAGACCGATAATATCATTTGGGTAAATCTATCGACGCAGAACCAACGACGAGGAGAATATCATGAAAAGTTCCATAAGGATGTTAGAAACGGCACTTGAAATGGAGGAAAAAGGGAAAGAATTTTACGAAAAAGCTATATCAAACTGCACAAACGCTCTGGGTAAAGATATTTTCACGACCCTCATGAAGGACGAAATTGTGCACCTAGACCGCATTAAATCCATCTACGAGTCGCTTAAAAACGACAACACGTGGAGCATGAACTGGCAGTCGTACAAGGAAGATCATGGCGACTTAAAACTATTTTTCAAAAATCTAGCCGTAAAACACGGCGGAAATATCACTGCGGATACAAAGGACCTGGAAGCGCTCGACATAGGGATAGACTTCGAAGCCAAATCCGTGAAGTACTACAAAGAGGCTCTCTCAAAATCGAACGATCCCCTGGAAAAGGCGTTTCTTGAAAAAATGGTGGATGAGGAAAATCTGCATCACTTCGTTTTAAGCGATTTGAAGTTTTATCTCTCCGATCCCACCGGATGGTTCACGGAACAGGAACATCACGGCCTTGACGGGGTCTAGGGGAGGTTTATGCCACAAAAAGGAAAAACCCTAAATGTGGTAATCGGCGGCGAAGCCGGCCAAGGGCTGGTGACCATAGGCTCGCTTCTTGCAAAATGCCTTGTAAGACAGGGGTATTTTATCGTCGTAACCCAGGACTATCAGTCGCGAATACGCGGCGGTCACAACAGCTTCATGATAAGAGTGTCGGAAGAAGAAATATTTTCCTCGCAGGATGGAATAGACCTTCTTATCGCACTTAACGCTCAAAGCGTGGTCATTCACGAACGCAACGTTTTGCCTGAAGGCACAATCGTCTCAGGAGAATCTGCCGACGGCGAAAAAATTTTAAAGGTTCCCTACGAAGATTTTGCCGACAAGAGATTTTTAAATACAGCGGCCCTCGGAGTTGCGGCATCGCTTCTCGGCATTGAAGAATCGCTTGTAATCGATATAATAGATGAAACTTTCCGCCGAAAAGGCGAAGAAGTAGCCAAACAAAACAAGCTTGCCGTAAAAAAAGCCTACGAATGGAAACTTTCGCACAAGGTGAAATTCGAAGGATTTTCAAAGCCAAAAAAATCCGAAAAAAGAATCATGCTAAACGGCAACGAAGCGATAGCGCTTGGCGCAATTTCCGCCGGCCTCAAATTCCTTTCTTTCTATCCCATGACACCTGCCACCTCGATAGCACTTACTGTTACAAAACACGCTCTCGATATGGGCATAATCACCGAGCAGGCGGAAGATGAAATCGCGGCCATAAATATGGCTATCGGTGCTTCCTTTGCCGGTGCCCCTTCGATGGTAACTACCTCCGGCGGAGGATTCGCCCTTATGGTTGAAGGAATAAGTCTTGCGGCGATGACCGAAACCCCTGTTGTAATAGTCGTAGCGCAAAGGCCGGGCCCGGCAACCGGCCTTCCCACGCGTACCGAACAGGCCGACCTTGAATTCGTGCTTCATTCCGGACACGGCGAATTTCCGAGAGCGATTTTCGCTCCCGGAGATATAGAACAATGTTTTCATCTTACCAGAAAAGCATTCGAAATCGCCGAGAAATATCAAAGCCCTGTTTTCATCCTCACAGACCAGTTTCTAGCCGACTCATATCGCACCGTAGAACCCTTCAAGGACTGTCATCCATACCACGACATAAATTCAAAAAGCATCCAAGATAAAAAATATTTGAGATACGAGATTACAGATGACGGCATCTCTCCAAGAAAGCTGCCGGGAGAATCTCAAGATCTGGTAATAGCCGATAGCGATGAACACACCGAAGACGGTCATCTCACCGAAGATCTTGGCATAAGAAAGATCATGGTGGAAAAACGCAACCGAAAGGGTGACGGAATATTAGCCGATATCGTGCCCCCGGAACTTTGCGGCGAAAAAAATCCCGACATCCTTCTGGTGACTTGGGGCTCTACCAAAGGGGCCGCACTTGAAGCAACAGAACGCCTCTTGGAAAAAGGTCGCAAAGCATCCGTACTTTTTTTCCCTCAACTGTGGCCGATGGATCCCCAGAGCTATCTGCCATTCCTTGAAGGAGCAGGCAAAATAGCCTGCGTGGAAGGCAACTCCACGGGCCAACTAGCCCGCCTCATAAGGCGCGAAAGCGGCTTTTTGATAGAATCCAAAATACTTCGCTACGACGGTCTTCCGATTACGCCGGAATACATAATGAATGCATTAAGCGCGGAGCTTCGATGGTTACAATAAACGACTTCGGAAAATATGAAACTGCGTGGTGTCCGGGATGCGGAAATTTCTCGATACTCGACACAATGAAGAAAACCCTCGCCAGAATGGGACTCTCGCCGCATCAGATACTTTTCGTTTCCGGGATTGGGCAGGCAGCCAAGGCTCCACATTATCTAAACGCCAACCTCTTCAACGGGCTGCACGGCAGGGCCCTGCCCGCGGCCACCGGGGCAAAACTTGCAAACCCCACACTTAAAGTGATCGTGGAAAGCGGCGAGGGATGTGCCTATGGTGAGGGAGGAAATCATTTCATGGCCGCGTGCAGAAGAAATATCGACATAACATTGATCGTCCATAACAATCAGATCTACGGGCTCACCAAGGGTCAGGCATCTCCAACGTCAGATGAAGGCACCGTGACCAAGGCCCAACCACAGGGCATGCATTCATTTCCTTTCAATCCAATTCTAACCGCAGTTGCTTTGCACGCCGGATTTGTCGCCAGAAGTTTTTCGGGGAGCCCCGAGCACCTATCTGGCATGATGGAGCAGGCTATATCGCACAGGGGTTTCTCGTTAGTGGATGTTCTCCAGCCTTGTGTTTCCTTTAACAAGGTCAACAATTTTACATGGTATAAAAACCGTTGTGAGGAAATTTCGAGGGATCATGATCCCAATGATTGGAATGTCGCAATAAAAACAGCTGCAATCTGGGGGGATAAAATACCCATAGGTGTCATCTACAAAAATGATCGTCCATCATTTGAAGACGGCCTTAAAACAAACAACCTTTCGAAGCGCGCGTACGACGACGCCATCTTTAAGAACATAATGTATTCGTACGGATAAAATTTCCGGCTGAATCGATATTATGAAGAATATGAACCTCGCTATTTTGGCATCAGGACAATAGTCGCACAAAAAGATACCGACTACGTCCACAGCTTGAATCCATCGACTATCCAAAAAAGTTTGCAAAAACGTAAAATATCTATTTGATTGGCTTGCAATTACAAAACCGTGGAGGATTTTACAGGCGATGAGTTCTTTTGAAGCAGATAAAAAAATATTGTGCGCCGTTTTTCTGACTTTCCTGCTAGTCGCAGGCGGAAGCGTTCAAGCTGGAAGCACGTCAAGCTTAAGCTGGAATGATTGCGTGAGAGAAGCGATCGACAACAATCCAGAACTCGCCGGCTCCGCGCAATCCATAAAAAAATTCAAGGCTTCACAATGGGTGACAACAAGCCCGGCCCTTCCACACGTGAGCACGAAAGCGGGCGCTGGCAGGTCGAACTCCTTTTCCGGAGATAGAGAGAGAAACGAAAACTCTTATTCGATAAAGGGAGAGCAGTTGGTATTTGACGGATTTAAGACCATAAGCGATATAAAATCGTCGAAGGAGCTGGTTAAAGCATCTAAATACGGCTATACGGCAACCTCTTCTGAAATACGTTACAATTTAAGGACAGCGTTCGTCGATCTCATGAGGGCGCAGGCGCTTGTTCCGGTTACCAAATCCATCATCGACCGTAGAAAACAGAACCTGTCGATGATAAAACTTAAATATGAGTCCGGCAGAGAACACGAAGGATCGCTGCTTTTGGCCGAGGCCGATCTCGCGCAGGCCCAATATGATTTCAAGAAAGCGCAAAGGGACATATCGGTTGCAGAATACGCTCTTAAAAAACAGCTTGGGCGAAACGACGATTCTCCGATAAGAGTGATTGGAACTTTTACCGTCAAAGAAGCCAGCGACAAGATGCCAAATTTAAGAACGCTTGCCGAGAATCACCCTCTTGTAAACAAACTGGAGTCCGAGGTGAAATCCGCCAGATACGATCTCGATTCGTCGGCGGCCACTTTTTCGCCGGTGGTCAAGCTAAACGCCGAAGCCGGCAAAATAAAACCCATGAGTCTTAGTGCAAGCGAGCACGGGTGGTCGGCAGGAATCGATCTTTCACTACCATTATTCGAGGGTGGAAACCGCATAGCAAATGTGCGAAAGACAAGAGCGGCATATCTTCAAGCCGAGTTTAATAGTCAAAGCCGATATGACGACGTATTATCCACTCTGGAAAAGGCGTGGCAGAATTTTCAGGATGCACAGGAGAATGCGCTCGTTCAGGAAAAATATCTCAACGCCTCGGAGGTTCGTGCAAAAATATCACGTGCAGAATACGCCAACGGGCTTTTGATATTCGACAACTGGATAATAATAGAAGACAATTTTATAAAAATCCAAAAAGCCTATATTAACGCTCAAGCTGAAATGCTTGCTTCCGAAGCAGCTTGGATAAAGGCTAAGGGGGGATATCTTGAATACCAGTAAACTTAAATTCGTCATCGTTCCTTTGTTAGCCATAATAGTCTCCCTGATCGTCGTATTTTTCCGCTACGGAGACGATCCTGCAAAAGGCTTAGTCGAAGCAAAGGCATTTTTAGGAAGTATCGAACAAATCGTATCGACAGTTGGCACCGTAAGTCCGCAAAACCGCCTCGAAATAAAACCTCCGATAAATGGTCGTATAGAAAAAATTCTGGTCAGAGAGGGCATGAACGTAAAGATAGGCGATATTTTGGCATTCATGAGTTCCACGGACCGCGCAACACTAGTGGATGCGGCAAGGCTAAAAGGCGACGATGAGCTTAGATACTGGCAAAACGCCTACAAAGAAACCCCGCTTATTGCACCAATAGACGGCGTGATAATCGTAAGAAACGTCGAACCCGGGCAGACCATCACTACAAACGATGCAGTGCTGGTCATCTCCGACAGATTGATAGTTCAGGCGGACGTTGATGAAACAGATATAGGCGACGTAGCGGTGGGGCAAAAAACCGTCATCGGCCTTGATGCTTATCCGAACATAAGCGTAGATTCCACCGTCGATCACATCTCCTACGAATCCCAGATAATCAACAACGTCACCATCTACAAGGTCGATATCCTACCTGAAACAGTTCCGGACATATTTCGTTCTGGCATGAGCGCCAACGTGAAAATCATCGTAAAAAAGAAAGATGACGTGCTGCTTATTCCAACAAACGCCCTGATAAATGAAAATGGTTTCTTTTTCGTGCTCACGAGAAAAACCGCCACCGGATCCGCAGAAAAAACACCTGTCGTAACCGGCATGTCAAAACAAAAACATGTGGAGATAATCTCCGGTCTTGAAGAAGGCGCTGTCGTCTTTTTTCCCGAAGATGAAGATATAATCATAAAAAAAAGCGAGGGCACAAATCCTCTCATGCCAAGTAGATCCAGAGGCAAAAAATGACGGACAAAACTCTGCTTCGCCTAAACAACGTATCCAAGACCTATCCAATGGGCGATGTTACGGTGAAGGCGCTAGACGATGTTTCGCTTTCCATAAAGACCGGAGAATTCATCGCCATCATGGGCCCGTCTGGATCTGGCAAATCCACCATGCTTCACATATTGGGTTTTCTCGACCGTCCCGATTCTGGAACCTATACGATAGACGGCAAAGATGTCGGAACCTTTCTAGATGATGAACTCGCAAATTTAAGAAACCGTTTTGCCGGATTCGTATTTCAGCAGTTTCATCTTCTGCGCAGGATGAATGCGCTGGGTAACGTATATCTTCCCCTCATCTACGGCGATTCAAGTAACGGCACCTCCGGAGAGGATCACGACATAGCGCTTTCGTGTCTTGAAAAAGTGGGATTGAAGGAAAGAGCGACACACAGGCCCGGCGAACTCTCTGGGGGTCAGCAGCAAAGAGTCGCAATAGCAAGAGCACTCGTCAATGAGCCCGTCATAATCTTCGCCGACGAACCCACCGGAAATCTGGATTCTAAAAGCGAACTGGAAATAATGGGGATATTAAAAGACCTAAACAGCGCGGGAAAAACAGTGATAATGGTCACCCACGAATCGGAAATAGCCGCATATGCAAACCGGGTTATCAAGATGCGCGACGGCAAAATCATATCCGACGAGACAACAAGCGAGCATCCAGCCCCTGAAAATGACGGCTTAAAGCAAAAAGAAATAAGCATATCCAAGAGGGCTTCGATCAACAAACGCGAGCTCTCCGGCTATTTCAAACAGGCCATTCAAACCATCGCATCCAATCGGGTGCGCTCTGCTCTTTCTATGCTTGGCATACTCGTGGGCGTGGGAGCGGTCATCGCCATGCTGGCTCTTGGTTCGGGCGCAAAAAAATCCATCGAAGAAAATTTAAAATCTCTTGGATCCAATCTGCTGGTTTTACGAGGTGGATCGTCAAGACATCGCGGAATATCCATAGGCACAGGCGCAGTGGCGAGATTTACCCCGCAAGATGTGGAGGCGATAAAGTCGCTGGGCACCATGATACGAAGGGTTTCCGGAACGGTAAGCGGCAATGCGCAGGTTGTGTATCAAAACGAAAACTGGAACACCTCGGTTGAAGGCGTCAATTTGGATTTTGCGGAGATGAGAGCCGCCACCCCTTCGTTTGGAAGATGGTTTGAAGAAGAAGACGTAAGCCATCGCAAGAAAGTTGTAATAATAGGAAGAACCGTTTTCGCAAAACTGTTCGGCACTGAAAATCCCATCGGTAAAACGATGAAAATCAATCGCGTAAACTACGAAATCATCGGCATCGCTCCTGAAAAAGGCTCCATGGGCCCGAGAGATCAAGACGATATCATCTACTTACCCATAAGCACTGCCATGTATCGCCTTATGGGTAAAAATTATTTCGATGGCGTGTACATAGAAGTGGCCGACGGCTATTCCACCTCCACCGCAAAAGAAAAAATAGTGGAGCTGATAAAAAAACGCCACAGACTTTATGCCACAGAAGATTCTTTCGATGTAAGGGACATGAGCGAAATTCAGGAAATGCTTACAGCCACCATGAAAACGATGAGCATGTTACTTGGTTCGATCGCAGCGATATCACTTTTAGTCGGCGGCATCGGCATAATGAATATCATGCTCGTTTCGGTTACCGAACGCACCCGAGAGATAGGACTAAGGCTCGCCATAGGCGCCAGACAGCTAGATATAATGGCTCAGTTTCTCATCGAATCTGTTGTCATGACCGTAAGCGGGGGCATTTTGGGCGTCATCGCCGGATGTCTCGCCGCTCTCATTCTTTCGCATTTCGCCGGATGGGCCACCGAAATAACCTTATTCTCTATAGTTCTTGGAACCGCATTTTCGGCCATGGTGGGTCTTTTCTTCGGTATATGGCCGGCCAAAAGAGCTTCGAAGTTAGATCCGGTAGAAGCGCTGAGATATGAATAACCGTGGAGGGAGCATCTCTATTTAAAAAGACGCGAGGTCAGGCAAACGCCAGAGGCTGCGAGCAGGGCCTTGAACATATCGACAAATACGAAGGGATAAAGACCCATTTGAAGAGTCCCGGTCCAATCGGCGCCTGTTACGGCTTTAAGCTGCAAAAGACCCGGAATATAAAGTGCAAGCGCCGCAACCATATAGACAAAAACTCTTTCACGCAAATTGTTCGTTCTTTGGCTAAGGACAGATACCACCCACGCAGCTAAAAAGAAGCCCCAGATATAGCCGCCGGTCGCGCCGATTAGATGCTGCCAGCCTGCGCCTTCGGCAAAAAACGGCGCTCCCAAGATCCCCAAAAGAACATACCAGCCAACCATCTGCAGGGCATAGTAACGGCCTAGAACACCGGAAAGCGCGAGCAGCGCAAAGGTCTGAAGAGTTGCCGGGACAGGACTTCCCGGAACGGAAAATTTCACAAGTGCAGACAGTGCAAGCAAGACCGCGCAGGCAATGCTCGCCGCCGAAAACACAATGGATCTTTTTATCGCAACAGACTTAAATATTCCTTCAATATTCATGGCATCTCCTATTTTCTTCTGGCCGGGCAGTTACATCCCAGCTTGCCTTTGCCCTCTGTCGCCATCGGTGCGGTTGATGTATTGAAATATACGGGGACCTCTGGCGCTTTAAAATCACCTAACCACGCCCACTTGCCTTTGCTCCATTTGGCCAAAGGCTCGCGGGAAGATCCGGCGCTTACGTTGAAAACGATGTCTTCGCGCTCACTAAAGCTCTTCGCAAGGCTTGGGGCATACACAGGCAGACGTTCTTTGAGAGTTGCGATGAACGTCTCTATATAGCGTGAAATTATTTGCTTGAGGGCCTCACGATCATAGAGAAGGGCAGAATCCAACACGGTGGTATCGACTTCTATCACGTTTTTCTCGTTGAGGCGCGGAGCATGCGACACCTTGTCGCTTGAAAGGTGAAGGCTAACAGCATCGATTTGCGTAAGAAGCGCAGCCTCTTCGGTTAAATAGACCGACTTTTGCAGATCATCTTTACCAAGAAACGCCTCGGCCGAAGTGGCAAACACAAACGAGAAGGCAAACGCTAGCAACATTTTTCTCGGCATACTCATATATTCCTCCCCTCCCCC
>Ga0351893_10138_pt1 | contig 25517 bp, 25 predicted proteins | sample TotcelFGM3001K15_FD_206765 | JGI IMG/M metagenome (GOLD analysis project Ga0351893, IMG submission 206765) | Enriched cells from coal bed in the Powder River Basin, Montana, United States - Total cells FGM rep3 HSBNCT.FGM.300.1.K15 ...
AACGTATAAAAACGAGGTTTTGAGCAAAAATGGATTGCAAGAGTATTTGTCCTAATTGTTGGAGATCGTTCATTTGGAAGTACCTCTCTTGGCTTCAGTTTTTTTAAGGATTGCGTTGACTAGAGCTATTTCCAGTCCAATTACCAAAAAAGCTCCCGGGGGAAGTATCAAAATCAGCGCTGGTTGAAAATGAGCACCAAAAAGAGGAATGTCGAATAAGGTTCCGTTACCGAGGATTTCTCTAACCACAGCAATTGCAATTATGGCAATTCCATAGCCTGCGCTCATCCCAAGGGAATCAAAAAGGGATTCGATAACGCTTTTACGGTAAGCAAAGGCTTCTACTCTTCCAATGATGATACAATTGACAACAATCAGGGGTATAAATATACCCAGAGCCTTATCCAGATCAGGAAAATAGGCTTTCATCACCAAACCAAGAATGGTTACGAATGAGGCTATGGTTAAGATAAATATGGGCACTCTCAATGATTTGGGAATCCATTTTCTACAGGAAGAAATAGTAAGTTCGGAGCATATCAGAACAAAGGAGTATGCCAAGGTCATGCCTATGGCATTGACTACGCTTACAGAGACCGCAAGCACTGAGCAAAGCCCAAGCATCAAGATGAAAACGGGATTTTCTTTTAATAGACCACGATTAAAAATTGACAGGAGAGATTTCATGAAGTGCCTCCCATATCATTGGATTGCAACCATTCTATGCTACTACGGATGCCCTGTACTATGGCTTTGGTGGTAATAGTTGAAGCAGTGATTGCCTTAACATCATTTTTTACTTCGAAGGGATCTTCGATGGATTTATTGATGAACTGATCCAAGAATGATTTCTTGCTCACATTTGCTCCAAGTCCGGGAGTTTCTGACTGAGAAGTAACCTGAACTCCTCTAAGCTGTTTTTCCAGGTCGAAGCCAACTACAAAAACTATCATTCCGCCATAACCAGGAGTACGGGCATTAATTAGCAGACCTTTGACTGTTTTGTCAGCATCTAATGCTTCATAGGCGCTATCGATCCGTACCGATCCCAAGACCAAGGATTCAATTTCCAGTGGTCTGAATTCTTCAGCTTCAGGAAAAAGAGCTTTTTGGGCAGAAAAAATAGCCTGCTCCTCTTGAAATAGGATTTGCTGACGGGTAAGTGAATATACTGAGCTGAGTGCGAGTCCTGCAAGACAGCCTACAATGGCGAGGACCATACTGAGACGAAGTATCTCTTTCATGCTTTCACCTTCTTTGCTGGCACCCACCCCACTGGATTTCTGATACTGCGATCCATCAGGGGAACCAGCATATTCATGATGAGAATGGCAAAAGTTACTCCTTCGGGCATGGGGGTGAAAACTCGAATCAGCACATTAATCAAGCCGATACTTACGCCAAAAATCACTTGATTTCTAGGAAGTAAGGGGGAAGTTACGTAATCAGTGGCCATGAAAAAAGCACCAAAGAGCAAGCCTCCGCTGAGTAAAGAAGCAATAGGATCTACTTTCAGTATAAGGGACAGTAGAGCAACGGTGAACATATAGCTTAAGGGTATACGCCAGGAGATGACTTTTGTAAGCAAAAGATAGATGAGTCCAAAGAGCAAGGTGGGAATAAAAACTTCCCCAATGCAACCTCCATGAAGTCCTAAAAAAAGGTTGCGATAGAGGGAAGAAACACTACCGCCAAATTGATCAATGACGACTTGCATGCCTTGCATGCTCCAAACCTGTAAGGGAGTTGCCGTAGTGATAAGCTCCTGGCCAGTTAATGGTTTGATCCATTGGGAGTTTTGTATTGGCCAGGAGATAACGATGAAAGCACGCCCAATTAGTGCCGGGTTAAAAATGTTCTGACCAAGACCACCAAAAACCTGTTTGGAAAGAATAGCTATGAAAGCACCGATGGCAACTATCCACCAAGGGGTCATCGGAGATAGGGTCAGGGCCAGTAAAAGTCCGGTAAGCAAGGCACTTGCGTCATTTAAGGAGTTTTGTATGTGAAAAAGTTTTTGCAATATCCATTCACTGAGCATTGCTGAACCCATAGCAACTACCATAATAGGCAAAACACGGAACCAGCCAAAAAGAACCAAGCCCGTAATGGAAGCTGGCAGGAGGGCTATGATCACATGAGTCATCAAGCGGGAAGTATGGATTGCTGAGTGGATATGAGGAGAACTGGATATTATTAGAGTTTTCATGATTTTCTACTCCTTTTGTTGATTTCAGCTTTGACATCTCGAATATGGGTCAATAGAGGAATGTATGCGGGACATTGATAGGAGCATATACCGCACTCAATGCAGGATAAAGCATGGTATTGTTTTGCTTTTTCGTATTCCTGGCTTTGGGAAAGCTCTTTTATTCTGAGGGGCATAAGACCTGCGGGACAATTGATGATACATTGTCCACAACGAATGCAAGCTGTTTCTTTTTTAAGCATGGCATGAGACATCAGTAGTATTCCTGAGACTCCTTTAGTAACTGGGATATCCAGACTTCGTTGCGCCAATCCCATCATAGGTCCTCCGAGGATTACTTTGTCTGGCTCTGCTATCATGCCTCCGCAGTAGTCGATAGCATTTTGAATTGGAGTTCCGATACGTACCCAGAGGTTTTTGGGATTTCTGACCAGATCGCCGGTAACGGTAAGTGCTCGTTCGATGAGAGGTTTTTTTAGTTGAACGGCTTCCGCTATTGCGACCACAGTAGCTACATTCTGTACGATGACACCCACATGATAGGGTAGCTTGCCTACAGGCACCGTTCGACCGTTACATGCAAAAATAAGTGATTTTTCTGCTCCTTGAGGATATTTTTCTTTTAAGGCTATTAGCATGGGTTTGGTTTCAGAATTTAACTCTTGAAGTCGTTGATTTAACTGATGAATACAATCTTTTTTGTTTTCTTCGATACCAATGAAAACTGACTTGATTTTTAAAAGATCAGCAAGAATTGAGACGCCTTCCAGGAGAATGTCAGTTTTTTCAAGCATGATTCTATGATCGCAAGTGAGGTAAGGTTCGCATTCAGCTCCATTGATGATGAGAGTGTCAACCGGGTGTTCCTTGGGGGGCGAAAGTTTGATGTGACTGGGAAAAGTAGCACCTCCCATACCTACTATCCCTGCATCTTGGATAAGACGTAGGAGTTCTTCGCTGGAAAAAAGCTTGGAAGTATTTTTTGCATCTGAGGATTTGTTTTGCCATTCCGATTTTCCGTCGCTTATGATTCGAATAGCCTCAGAGCTTCCATGCACTGGATGAGGAAAAGAGCCAATGGTATCCACAGTACCGGAAACTGAGCTATGAACAGGAACACTGAATCCTCCTTGAGCTTCAGCTATCATTTGTCCCATTAGGACTTTGTCGCCTTTGGATACCAGAGCTTTAGCTGGAAGCCCAATGTGCTGTGATAGTGGAATGATTACTACTTCAGGCTCAGGCATAGTCTCCAGTGGAAAAGAGGCTGTAAAGTGTTTTTGATCGTGAAGATGAACTCCTCCAGGCTTAAATGTCTTTAATTTCATCCGTTGATCCTCGTTTCTGTTTAGATTTGCAATAGGGACAAAGAATCCAGCTACTATCAAGAAGTTTTCCGCATTTTATGCAGGGTGTTCGTAATTCTTTAAAGCAGTTGGGACAAAGCTGAAAATCCTCCTTGATAGGAAGACCGCAAACTGGACAGAAGGGGTTGTTGCATACCACTTCGCGTTCGTAATATTTCCGAGTGATGTCCTTAAATTTTTGTTCTGACTCAAGGATTCTCATTTCATCACGGGTGTATTCTGGTCTTATGAAAAGGTATAAAAACCATAAAAGAACGCACGATGCCAACCAATAATATCTTCCATCCCAAGCTGGTACTAATAGGCAACTGACTCCAAATGGACCGAATCCTACGACAAGCACTAGAAGAGGAAAAAGCCAACGATTTTTGTAGCGTTGACTTGAATCATAAATCATCCACACTGCGAGAAGAAGACTTAACCCAAGGATCATACCGTTTGAGATAGTTTCTGCTAATAAAGTGAGATCTGTATCTTTGCCCGTCTCGTTCATAGATTTACCTCCAATATCTCTTTACCATTTTGCAGATAAAAGGGAAGAGCCAGTTTTGATCTAAGCCAGCCGATGTAATAGAGCGATCCGGTAACACACACGAGATCGGTCTCTGGCTTGGCCGACTCCATAGCTTTTCGAAAACAAAGCCACTCGTCGTATTCGCTGAAACATGGAATACCTGGCATATTGATATCCATCCATTGCATTAACTCATCTGGATCAACGGAGGAATGATGGCTAATTTTTGTAAAGTAGAAGGATTGAGCAACTTGAGCAAGGTTGATGAGGTTTTGATCGTAGAGCTTGTTGTATAGACTGGAATAAACTATATGAATTTTTTTATCAGGAAAACGTTCTTTGATGGTTTCACTAAGGGCTTTTGTTGAGTCTGGGTTGTGAGCACCATCCATAATGAGCAGTTTTCCATTTACTTTCAACAACTCAAAGCGACCAGGCCAAGCTGCCTTTTTGAGACCTTCTCTAATGTGATGCTCACGAATGATGAAGCCCTTTTTGGTGAGTAATTCTGAGCCAGCCAGCGCAAGACAGGCATTAATCGCTTGATGTTTTCCCAGGAGTGAAATGGTTAATTCGGTATACGGGATCCCAGTGACATAACTTAATACATCAAATTGTTCTTTATCAGAGCTTGTTGATGGGTAAGAAGAAACTTGATAATCTCGGTAAATGGAGTAATGATGCACCTGCTTTTCATTGGCTTTTTCCTGAATTATTTTTTCAACAAGAGCAGCCTGAGGAGCAGATAAAACTGCGGCCGAAGGTTTAATAATAGCTGCTTTTTCTCTGGCAATGGAAGCAAGGTCAGGACCCAGGCGGTCTAAATGGTCCAAGCCAATGGTAGTCAGGACCGTCAGAATAGGATTGGTGAGAGCGTTAGTGGCATCAAGCCTTCCCCCCATACCTGTTTCGAGGATAACTACCTCTGTTTTTTGAAGCTTAAATTCTAGCAGGGCAATAGCAGTAATAAGCTCAAAGTAGCTAACATCAAACATCTTCAACTCTTGAAGAACCTGATGAATAATTTCGTAAAGCTGACTTAGTCGATCCAGGCTGATTGCCTGCAAATCAATGCAAATTCGTTCAGTGATGCTTTGAAGATGTGGGGAAGTAAAGAGTCCGACCTTGTATCCTGCTTCTCTTAAGATGTTGGCAAAAAAAACTGCGGTACTACCCTTGCCCTTCGTTCCTGCAATATGGATATAAGGATAAGGAGCATAGCTCAGATCCAAAGTATCAAGGAGTCGTTTGATTCGCTCTAAGCCTATATGTTGGGAAAAACGAGGATAATTGTTGATTTGATCTACAATATTCATGCTTTCATCTGTGCCAAATCATCAATTCTTTGTTGGAGATGAGCAAGCTGGGCTTTTAATTCCTGATCTTGTACTTGTATTTCTTCGAGTAAATGCTTTGGAGCATGTTGAATGAAATTCTGATTGGAAATCTTACTTGCTATTTTTTCAATTTCTTTTTGAAGTTTGTCGATTTTTTTCTGTTTGAGTAGAATGTCTTTTTCGATATCAACTAAACCTGGCAGGGGCATCCAAATTTCAAGATCAGAATATACTATGGAAGAGACTGCATTTGGAGGAACACTCTCGCATAAAGAAAGCTGTTCTACTTTGGCGAGGAGTTGGATGTCTTTTGCGAAGGTTTGAATAAGCTTTGCTTTGTTTTTGCAGGAGCTTTTAACATAGATATTGATGCCCTCAGGAGAGGCTAGATTGAATTCGCTTTTAAGCTGACGAACGCTTTTAACGAGGCGTTGAATAAAATCAATTTCATTTTGATTGTCGGTGCTTTCTTGAGGATTTAGCTGGTATTTTTCTGGAAGCACAGCTTTCATAATACTTTGATCTGAATCGTCAAAAAAAGCCCACAAACTCTCAGTTACAAAAGGGATGATTGGATGCATCATAATAAGTGTTTTGCGTAGGATATCCTGTAAAAGCTTTGGATTAAGACAGAACTTGGAGGCTTCAATGTACCAATCACAAAAATCATCCCAAAAGAAAGAATAAATTACATTGCAAGCTTCATTAAACCTAAAGTTTTCGAAGTGTTCGTTAAGTTGGGCAAAGAGATGGTTCCATCGACTTTGGATCCAGAGATCCCAGTGATTTGGGAGCTTGGAGGAGTCAGATTCCTGAATGGAGTCTATTTTGTCTAGAGCAAAGCGGGAAGCATTCCATATTTTGTTGATAAAATTACGACTTGAAGCTATTTTAACGGGATCAACACAAATATCCTGCCCATGAACGGTGCTTAAGGAAGCCAGAGTAAAGCGAAGCGCATCTGCGCCGTATTTCTCGATGAGTTCGGCAGGATCGATACCATTGTTGAGGGATTTGCTCATTTTCCTGCCTTGACTGTCGCGGATAAGCCCATGAAAGTAAACATCTTTGAAGGGCACCTGACCAGTGAAATATAAGCCAGCAAAGAGCATGCGGGCTACCCAGAAGAATATGATATCAAAGCCAGTAACCAGCAATGAACTGGGATAGTATTTTGATAAATCAGAGCTATTGTCTGGCCAGGACATGACAGCAAAAGGCCATAGTGCTGATCCAAACCAGGTATCAAGCACATCTTCATCCTGTTGCCATTGATTGGAACCGCATTTTTGACAGGGGCTTGAAGGTACTTCCTCTGCTACATAGATTTCTCCGCAGGAACAATACCAGACAGGAATTTGAACACCCCACCAAATTTGACGGGAGATGCACCAGTCGTTAATATTTTCCATCCAATCTCTGTAAACCTTGAGCCATCGATCTGGAATAAAACGGGTATCTCCTGCCTCAACCCTTTGTAAAGCATTTTGAGCGATGTGATGCGTTTTGAGGAACCACTGCTCAGATATGACCGGCTCAACGGTTTTGTGACAACGCGAACAATGGCCAACCGAGTGTGTATAAGGCTCTTTCTTTATTAGAAGTCCTTGTTTTTCGAGATCCAGGAGAATGGCTTCTCGGGCTTTGGCTATAGATAAGCCCTGGTATGGGCCTGCATTTTCGTTCATGGTGCGCCCTTCATCAATGACTGAGATTTCTGGGAGTTGGTGGCGCTGTCCGATGAGGTAGTCAGCAGAATCATGGGCTGGAGTAATTTTTAGGGCACCGGTTCCAAAGTCTTTTTCTACATGGTCGTCAGCAATAAGGGGAATGAGTCTTTGTGTGAGTGGGAGCAGAAGCTTTTTGCCAAGCCATTTCTGATAACGTTCATCCGACGGGTTTACTGCTACGGCACTGTCACCAAGCATGGTTTCGGGTCTGGTGGTAGCTACCGTAACGAATTCATCGGTATTTTCGATGGGGTAGTGAATATAATATAAAAAGTTGTTTTCTTCGACAAAATCAACCTCAATGTCTGAAAGTGCAGTCTTGCACCTGGGACAATACTGAACAATCCGATGACCTTTGTAAATAAGACCATCCTGGTAGTAACGAACAAAGGCATGTCGAATCGCTTTTTCATATGCTGGGTCCTTGGTAAATCGAAGTCTGGACCAATCCGCAGAAGCCCCGAGCAAGTGAATTTGTTCTATTATTCTGTTTCCACAGGATTCTTTCCATTCCCATACTTTTTCGATAAAAGCTTCTCTACCGAGATCTTCCCGGTTTAAGCCCTCTTTTTCGAGAGCTCGTTCAACTACGTTGTGTGTGGCTATGCCAGCTTGGTCGGTGCCAGGAAACCAGCACACCGAAAAACCTTTAATACGTTTGTATCGTGCGATGATGTCTGGCAGTGTCAGATCGAGAGCATGACCCAGATGAAGCGAGCTCGTAATGTTGGGCGGAGGCATAACCATCGAAAACACTGGCCCTTCCGGATTATCAGGAGCTTTAAAAAGATTATTATCGAGCCAATACGAAGCTATGCTTTGCTCTGTTTCTTTTGGCTGATAGGGCCCTTCGGGCATGGTTTTTTTCTGTTGCATGCTACTACCTCAATTTAAAAAATAAATTTTTATCCTTTGATGTAATCTCTTGCAGAATGGGCTGCTATGGATCCATCTGAAAGTGCGGTGATAATCTGACGAAGGCTTTTGGATCGAATGTCACCAGCTGCGTATAAGCCAGGGATACCTGTTTCCATGTTCTCGTTGGTTTTAATAAAGCCTGCATCATCCAATTCGGTTTTAAAGGTTAAAAAACTCGTATCGGGCTCATATCCTGCAAAAATAAAAAGCCCATCCAAAAAGACTTCTTCCTGTTTTTTGGTGTTAAGGTTTTCGATGAGCAAGGAAGAAACTTTTTGACCATCACCTCTGATTTCAAGGGCTGTAAAACCCAAATGGGGCTGGATAATAGGATTTTTTAGAAGTTGTTCGGCAAGGATTTCGGCCCCTCTGAATTCCATTCGTCGGTGCACCAGATGGAGCTTGGAAGCAAACTCAGCAAGATAGATGGTTTCGGCAAGAGCTGAGTTGCCTCCGCCAATGACTGCAAGTGTTTTGTGTTTGAAGAATGGAGCGTCACAGGTTGCGCAGGATGAAACACCTCTGCCTTTGTATTCTTTTTCGCCTGGAATGCCAAGGGATCGTTCTTTGGTGCCTTGGGCGAGGACTATGGCTTTGGCTTGTAATTCGGAAGCGTCGCTCAAGCTTACGGTAAAAGTCTTGTCATTTTTGGATATGGATTGAATAAGGGCATTTTTCAGGGGAATTTTAAAAAACTCCAAATGAGCTTGTAGTTTTTCGGATAAGCCTGCACCGGAAATTCCTTCAGGAATGCCGATAAAGTTTTCTATCCAGTGAGGATAAAGCACTTTACCCCCTAAAATATACTCTTTCTCAATGATCAAAACCTCAAGATTGTAACGCTTTGCATAAATCGCTGCAGCTATTCCTGCAGGCCCTGCTCCTGCAACAATGATATCAAACATCATCAGTCTCCCTTGTTTTCGGGTATCCCAAGACCCTGGGTGAAATATACGCTCTTAGTCTCCTGGTTGTAAAAGAATATGCCTTCTTTTCTTTCTTTGTCGATGATGATTCCACCGCGAAAGGTTTGAATCTCTGGCATGCTGATCTGCAATTCCCCGCTAAGCTCTACTTTTGCTGAGAGACCATATTCTTTTTTTACCCATTCTTTGATAGCAGTATGGCTGGGGTCTTCTTTGCTGATACACCCAAAAGCATGAAAAGAGAAAAGAAAAACTAAAAACAAGAGGAGGAAGTATGATCTGGGAGTTAGTTTTCTTTCCATTCTATTTTCCTCTCATAGGTGTGGATATAACAATGTTTTGTGCTTGAGGGAACTAAAGCGAGAATTTGTATTGTGGTGGATTCTTTGGCCTTAAGGATTTGATTGGGAGGATTTAGAAGGATAGTTTCAGATAAGAGTTTGTCAAAAAGGAGAATGCTTTGATCGTCCATCTCAAGCTTCAGATCGAGATCGTTAAGGTCAAAAGGTTGGTTGCTTGGGTTGCTTATTGAAAATCTGGCAATTAAAAAGCTCATTTGGGGATCTCTGGGGTAGAGTTTGCTTTCTTTGGGGTCGAGGGTGTAGGGGGCATTGGAGTAGTTGGTGTTGTTGGTTTTTTCAACTATGTAGCCTACTTCGTAGTTGGGGCTGTCTCCCTTTTCAATACTCGTAAAAACTGAAGTACCATCGTTTTCGTAGCGGACAATGCTGAAATGATCGCGATCGAAATAGACATGGGGAAGCGTTTGATAGCTCGATTCCATATCCATGATGGGAATAAAAGGAGCAATACTGACATTTTGCATGACGAGTTCAAGGGTTTTGGGAATTAGGATGGATTCGCCAACTTGAAATACGGGTATCGAGGGGGGAGTGTTGTCAGGATTTTTGTTGGGTTTGTTGCAAGCTCCAAGTAAGGAAATAAACAAAATAAAAAAAACGACAAAATTCAAGCCCTTTATTGACTTCATTTTAATAGCCTCTTTTCTGGCAGAATTGCGATAGTTTTTAGCTTAGTCTATAGGTTTTCTTCCAAATTGTCTTTAAAATCTTCTGCCTTATGCTCAATTTTTTCTTTCCATTCCTGGGCGCGTTCTTTAAATTTGGCAGCGTATTCTTTGGCTTCATCCTGTTTTTGATCTATAAATTGTTTGCTTTTGTCAACCCATTCATTGGCTTCATTTTTGATTTTATCGGAAATACGATTCATTTGGTCTTTGAAGTCATCAGCAGAATCAAGAATTTTTTTACGTGTTTCTTCGCCAGTTTGAGGCGCAAGTAAAAGACCAGCAACTACCCCAAGAAAAACTCCAAAAAGCAAGCCAATCCCGAATTTTTCATTTTTTTGAGACATAACTATTTTCCTCCCTTGAAGCGTTTATATATGGAAAAGAATTCGGCAGCAACGACGCCAAATCCCATAACACCCTTGACAAAAGCACCAAATTTTGGATTACGGTTTTCTTCTACCGACTGGTTGAATAATTTGACGGAATCAGAAAGCTGGTTGGAAATTTTTTCGGAGTTTTTTTGAAGAGAAAGTGTAAAATTATTAAGTTGGGAGGTAAGCTGCGCTGTTTTTTTTAGTAAAATCGATCCGAGAATTATAGTAATCAGCAACCAGACTAAAATTGTAGCAGCTATGATTATGATAGAGATTATTATGGCCCATCCCAGTGGTTCGCTTAAGCTTATATTCATCTCATCCCCCTTCGTTTTTCCATTTATTGTACCTGAAATTACTGAAAATAAAACGCAATAATATGGAGTAAATGAATAGTTGAGCTTGAAAGAAAGCAAGTTTCAATTTAAAATATAACTAAACAATCCATATGGAGGCATGAATGATAAAGAAGGTTTTGTCAACTGCGCTCACGCTCGCACTAATTATAAGCGCGTTATCGGTATTTCCCGCAAAGACTTCTGCTTTAGATATTTTCCCCTTCGTTGTATTAGCTACCGCTAATGTACGCGGTCAGCTGGAGCCATTTTCCAGCGGTACACTCAAAGGTGAAGGTGGTCTAAGCAAAGTTGCCAGTGTTGTCGAACAAATTAGAACAGAAACCACTGCCCGTGAGGGTTATTCTATGCTTATCGATGCAGGTAATACTCTCAGCGGTACTGGTCTGAGCAATTATTTTGCTCGTCGGCCCCTTGCTGGAAAACCACACCCTACCATTGCATTAATGAATCAAATGAAGTATGACGCCGCAGGTTATACTTCCCTTGATTTTTCCACTACTCCTCAATTTCGTGACGCCAGAAAGCGCGAAAGCAGCTTTACCTGGGTCAGCTCCAATGCCTATACAGGATCAAATCTCTACGCTGCTGACCACCGAATGCTGGTTTATGATGTACCCAATTCTGCCCATGTACTCAAAATTGCTATCATCTCGCTCCCCGATCCCGAGAAAATTAATTCCATTCCCAAAGAAAACATTCAAGGTATCGAATTTTACGATCCCGCCGAAGAAGTTGTTCGTCTTGGTGACGTCCTCAAAGTCATCGACAGAGCAGATTTTATCATTCTCACCACGGATATGCAGTGGGAGCTTGATCCTGTCAAACGCAAAGATAGCCTTTTATATCAGATCCTCGAAAGATCTCGTATAGATATAGCTATTGTTGGATCTGACGAAGTTATATCCGGCGAGCAACTCCTCTTTGATGACAGCGATGAATTCAAAGCTCATGACGTTTTGGTCACTTCTCCTGGTCGTTTCGGTTTGGGTGTTTCTCGTGTCGAATTGATGCTCGAAAAATGTAAATGTCCCGTTAAGCCCTATGAAGTCATGAAAAAAGAAAATGGCGCTCGTTTAATTACTGGAAAAGTCGTTAAAGTCGGTCGCGCTATTCCCGAAGATCCCAAAGCTTCAGCTTTACTCCAGGAATACAAAAAAGCCAGCGAAAAAGATCTCGGTGCTATTGCAGGTTTTGCCAAAGATACTTTTTCTTCCGCTGGTTCCATTTACGGTCCTACCAGTCTTTCCAACCTTGCCCTCCAGACCATCCAACAAACAGCCAAGACTCCTATTGCCATTATCAAGCCTGGCGATATCCTTCAAAACCTCAACAAAGGTCCCTTGACCGTCGGTGATATCCATCAGGCCTTTGCGATGGATGATACTATATATTCGGTTTCTCTCACTGGAGCCAAACTTAAGAGCATTCTCGAAGAAGCTGCAGATTATCTTGCTGCTGGACAGACCCACTACGCCATCAATACTTCCGGTTTAAGCTATGCGATGGATCTGAGGCAAGCCAAAGGATCTCGCATCAAAGACCTCAAGCATGCTGGAAAAGCTATCGGCGCAAACGACAAATACAATGTTGGAGTGATGTCTTCCCTCCTCAAAAGCGCCAACAGACCAAAATCCCTTGCCTATACTCCCATTCAGCTCAATACCCGAAAAACTCTTCGCGACGAAGTCGTTGAGCTTTTCAAAGACAAGAAGGAGCTAGCCCCCGTGACTGCCGGACTGTGGTTTATGGTTCCCGACTATCTCGACCACTGGGCCAACGAAGCTGTTGCCTTCCTTCAAAATAAAAAAGTAATTTCCGGTTATACGGATGGTCGTTTTTTGCCCAATCGTACTATCAGCCGTGCCGAATATACTACTATAGCTACCAAAGCCTACGGAATTGCTGAAGTCAAACCTGGCACTCCCTCCTACACCGACGTTTTGCCCAAAGATTGGTTTTACGGTATTGTTGAAGCTGCCAAGGCCAAAGGTATGTTGCCTTTTGCAGATGGCAACTTTTTCTTCCCTGTCAAAGCCATCACTCGAGAAGAAGCCATGATTCAGCTTGTTGTTGCTTTGCGCAACAATCCCAAAGCTCCCGAGATCAACCCCGAAGATCTAAAAGCCTTCAAAGATTCCAACAAAGACAGTTCCAGTATCTCTGATCTTGCCCTACCCTACCTTGCTTTTGCAGCCAAAGAAGGCTTGATCAAGGGATACCCTGACGGCACCATTCGACCCAAGGGTTCGATTACCCGTGCCGAAACTGCCACCATTGTTTTCCGTGCACACTATCCCACCATCGTTATTGCCGCCACTGGCAATGTTGCCAGTACTATTCGGCCATCCTACAAAGATCCCTACGAAGACCGTCCCATTGGTGGCCTTACCATGATCGATGCCAGTTTGAAAAAGCTTGCAGTCACCTATCCCAACCTTATTACGCTTGATGCAGGCAATTACCTCATGGGTACTTCGGTATCCTATCTCACCAAAGGTGCAATCATCGGCGAATTTTACAAAGAAATCGGCTACCATGCCACGGGAGTTTCTGACGAAGACTTCTTCTACGGCATTGACGCACTCCGAAACGTTGGTCAAAAAGTAGGTATCCCTCTACTTGCAGCAGACCTGGACCCCTTTGATTCCCATTATTACAAATCTTTCGGAGACATCAAAGTGGGTGTTTCTGCTGTCTCAGGTTTTGCTATCGAAAAACCCTTTCTTCATACTGATGTCAGCAGTGCCATCGAAATCCATGATACCATCCAGAAAGCCAACGAAGCCGTTAAAAAGATGATTCAGGATGGCGCTCACATCCAAGTCCTTATGACTGGCTTGGAAGGCAATGTCAACATGATGGGCGAAGTTTCTGACAACCTCAAAACCTTCCTTGACGGCTTAAACCCCAAACCCTCCCTCGTCATAGCCCTAAACCACCTTTATGGCTTCACACTCGACTACAAAGGCATAAAGGTCTTTGCTCCAGGTAGCTATGGAAACTCAATAGGTATTGGCAAGTTCATCATCGATTCCGTATCCAAGAAAATTGAAAAAATTGAAATGATTAATTCCTTTGCATATGCAGATGAGCTCGAACCCTCTCAGAAAATTCTTGACATCTACCAACAAAATGAAAAACAATTCCAAAGCGAGCTGGACAAAGTAGTCGGAAAAAGCAATAATGGTCTTACTACCACCAGTGGAGGCGAGTCTCCCCTTGGTAATCTTATTTCTGATATCATGCGTTTCAGCACCGATGAGGCCGACTTTGCTTTTATACTCCCGAGTCTAATCCGCAACCATCTCCCCAAAGGAGATATCAAGGCTCGTCATATCTATGACGCTATCCCCAAAGACGAAGACATGGTTCTAATGGAAATTAAAGGCAGTGATATTCGCATGGCACTTGAACATGGCGCTACCTTTAGTCATGGTATGATCCAAATTTCTGGCATTAAATTTGAATACAACAACTACCGCTTCCTCTACGACCGAATTGTTGGACTTTCAATTATGGATAGCGATGAAGCCTTTGACGACAGCAAAATATACAAGGTAGTCATTTCAGAATCCATGCGACGGGGTATGGATGGCTATTACTGGCTTGGTAAAGGCACTGTTGTAAAATATTTTGATCGTTCCCTACGACAAGAAATTTTCCACTATATTCAAAATGAGACTTCCCATGGTCGAGCTATCGATCGCGAAGTTGAAGACAGAATCTGGCTGGTAGAAGAGTCTTGATTTTTAGCAAAATTGACATCATATATAAAGGAGGCTTTAAATTTATGAATAGCAAGTATTGGATGCAAACAGGGGCTTTAACCCTGACCGTTGCAATGGTATTTTCAGTCTTTGCAGGCTGTGGAGGTGGAGGCAGCAAAGGTCCCAAAACTACCACCAAACCACAAGATCAAACCGCTACCATAGTCGAATCAAGATTTCAACAAGCTTCCGTCAATCTCGACGGAGTGGACGACGATGAAGTCTGGATGAATATCGAACCCATGACCGTTAATCTTGAATCTGGCGTCACCTTCGATATGAAATCTTTTTACGACGACGACAATATTTATTTCCTTTTTAAATGGATAGATCTTGATGAAGGACCAGTCAGCACTTTGGGCGAATGGTTCAAAAATGCTGATGGTACCTGGAACTGGAAGTTTGAATCCGATGGCTTCTCTATTTGCTGGGATGTTTCCAAGGTTCCCAACTTTAATACTGAAGCTTGTACCCCTCTTTGCCACGACCAGCCCTCCGACCGCAATCGCCGCTATATGGGCACCGACAACCCCCAGGATATGCAGGAATTCTGGAATTGGAGCCCTGGAGTCACTAATGCTAAAGGCATCATGGCTCCTTACCTCTGGGTGGCTCTAGAAAGTGGCGTTACCGTTGATGACCCAGGTTTTGACAACAAGGTCACTTGGGCTCATTTGGATGGTGAGTATGGTTTCTACCACAACCGTGCCAAAGACGAAATCGCCCCTGCAGATCAGATTTCCGGCGACAAGGCACCTTTATGGATACTAAAGGACGAAGCTGCCAGCGGAGATGCTGCTAGCGTCAAAGCTTTCGGTCTCTTTGAATATGGTCAGTATACTCTCGAAGTTTCACGCCCTCGCAAACCAGGCAATCGCGATCTTCACAAATTTGAAGTGGCCGACAATGCCTGGGCTGATATCCTCTTTGCTGCTGCAATTTTCCACAACAACGAACGAGACAACAAAAAAGTTATGAAAGAAGCCGCCACTCTTCGCATGGTTGGCAAAAACGTTCAATAGAAAGGAGTTATCTAATGTTGAAAAATTACTCACGTATTTGGGCTGGCGTATTAGCCTTAACGCTGATACTCGGTATAAGTATTGTCCGGCCTTCAGACAATATTCGCGCCGCAGGACCAGACAAAATTGGTATTTACACCAATTCTTTCGGCTATTATGTGCTGGTTACCGATCCCGTTCAGGGTCGTATCCTGAAATATTCCAATGATGGTATATATCTTGGAGTTGTGGTGCCCTCTGTTTCCACCCACGTTACTGGTGAAAAATGGGTGCTGAAACGTCCAGTAGATATCGTCACCTGCCGTCTAACCGACGTATTGGGGGTTGCTGACCCCGATACCGGTCACTCTTACATTTATGAGCTTGACGGTCACACCCACCACAGAAACGGCAATCCTGGCACAGGTCCAGGCAAAACCGAGGAAATGTGGGGCGTAGCCATGACCGAAATCGATGAAGTCAAGTCGCAAGCCCTACTCGACAAAAAAGGTTGCAAAATTAATCACTGGGCTCCTCCTCCCGGAGGCATCAAAGATCCTCGCGATGGCGTTTGGCTCAGAGATTTTGGAAGCAAAGGCACTGGCAATGGCCAGTTGATGTTTCCTGAGGCTATGGTGTATCGCGTTCACGACAAAAAGCATGAGCTCTATGTTGCTGATACCGGCAACAACCGTATCGTTGTATTCAGCCTAACCGGTCAGTTCGTAAAAAACATTGGCTCTGCAGGCTCTGGGAATGGCCAGTTCAGAGATCCCATTGATGTGGATTTTGACTTCCATGACGCCCAGGGCGACAAAATGTACGTCCTCGAACGCGGTAACAAACGTACTTCTGTCTTTGACCGTGCTGGCAACTTTGTGCGCGCTATTTCTCTTGGATCTCTCACTCGTCCTTCTTCTCAAACCATTGACGTAGATGGCAATATCTGGGTTACTGACCCCGAGCAAAACCGTGCTTACAAGTTTGATCAAAATGGTAGACAACTCCTGACCATCAACAATTTAATCAACCCCCCCAATATTAGTCGTAAAATTGTACGAGTCTATATTGGCAAGTTCATCATGACCATCAATGACGTAGCCAAAGCCATTGATGCCCCCCCCTATATCGAAAATGCCCGCACCATGGTACCTTTGCGTGCTATCTCTGAGGGCATGGGCGCTAAAGTCGAATGGAACGACAAGGAACGCAAAGTTACCATTACGCTTGGCAACAAAAAAGTGGAAGTCTGGATTGACAACCCCACAGGTCGAATCGATGGCAAGCCTTATCCTATGCCCGATGGGGTAGCTCCCACCATCCGCAGAAGTCGTACCTTTGTGCCGGTACGTTTTGTAGCCGAGGGTCTTGGAGCTCATGTATCCTGGAATCCAAAAGATCTCAAATTTGCTTCTGGTGCTGTTACTATTATTTATCCTAAATAATCTTTTTTAAGCACTAGATCTCTGGAACTCTTCTGCCGGAAGCATGGTTATATCTTCCGGCAGAAGAGTTTTTTTATAAGGTGAAAATAATGAAATTAGCAACAAACAAATTAGCTTCCCTGAAGCACCTGTTAAGATGGTCTGACATATTAGTTGTGGCTGTTTTTCTTACGGTTATAGCCTTTCTATTCATGCAATCGAGACCCCAATTGTCCTGGATGGAAGCTCAAATGCATCCTGATCAAGCCAAAGAAATCATGATGCAAGAAATCTACGGAACTCCCCTGCATCCTGAATACAACCCCAAGATTTTTTCACAACGTTTCAAAACTTGGCGAATCAACATCACTGGATGGTTTAGCGAAAAGCCCTTCAGCAATCGCTTTGTTCATTATTTTAATTCCATGCAAGGCTGGGTGGCTGATTGCTCCAGTTGCTCGGACGAAGACGTTTGTACTGATCTTGAGGAAGTTATTCTTCCTTATCCCATCGATATCACAAAAGATCAGCTCAAAGAAAAAATCAATGGCAATAAAGAGCTTATGATTATAGATGTCAGAGAAGTTGATACTTATGCTCAGGCTCATATTCCAAATGCAGTCAACTTACCCCTGCTCGAAATGGTTGATTGGGTTTTTCCAGCAAATCGATGGAGCGAAATCGTCGTGGTTGGTGATTCTTATTTTCAAACTAAAGTCGCTGTAGAAACGCTGAGAAGGCTCAATTTTCATAGGCTTTTTCGGCTTTTGAGTCCCGTAAAATCCTGGGATGGAGATTTAAATAATTTCCTATGAGCACCAAAGAACTAGTCCAGATTGCTCTTTTTGGCGCTATTGGCTTTGTATTCTATTTTCTGACTGCTCCTTTAATAGATTCTTTCCTTCCTCTGATGGGTTGTCTTATTCGACCTATGATTTTTCTAAGTTACATTAGTGGTCAATTCCATTTGAATCGAAGACAGCTTATCTATGTTTCTCTAATATCAAGCTTCATCTATGCGCTCGTTATCCCGTGTTTTGTTAATGCTGCTTCAGTGCCGGTCAGCCTCATTTTTGTAGCCATTATTCTTAGTTCTCGCAAGTTTATGCACCCTATCTGGATTAGTATCATTGCTTCGCTCAGTTCTTTTGTGGGCTTAGTCATTCTTGCTTTCTTTTTTAGCCAAACCAAATCTGATTATATTAACATTCTCAAAGGATTTCCGATAATCATTGGCTTAGCATTAGCTTTGGGGCTGTATCGCATGAAATTTGGAAAAATAAACTGCCTGGGGTGCAATCTTTGTGATTCTCCGGGCTATTCCCAATACATGAAGCGAACCTTAATCACCCATGAAAGTTCGTTTTCGAAGGAGACCACTGATAAATGAATAAAAAAACTATTTTTTCCCTGCTTCTTGTATCTTTAATATTTTTGTATCCTCTTCAGGGAGGAGCAAAGCTTTTGTCTCCCCTTGATATAACTGAACGAATTGTCTTTACAGTAGGAAAATATTACTTCAGAGTCGGTGGACAGCCATTAAGCATGGATGTTGCACCCCAATGGATTGAGGCAAAAAAATCTTTTCTGATTCCTTTGCGCCAATTTGCAGAATTATTGCGCTATCAGGTGGATTGGAACGATCAACTTCAACTCGCATCTATTACCAAAGACAACAACAAGCTAAGTATTTCTCTGAAAAATGGACAAGTTTTTATTGACAAGCAAGCAAAAACCGAGATTTATTTTGAGATACGTAATAGTCGCATATTGTTAGATGATGCTATTATTTCATCATTTTTTCAAACTCCTTCGGAGCTCATTCAAGAAAACTCTGATATATCTTTTACTGCCAAACGTTTGGATATTTTAATGAAAGCTCCTGATTTTGCCCTAAAGGATGTAAATGGTCTGGATTTTGAACTATATAAAGCTTTCGAAGACCCTAATCTAAAATTGGTAGCGATCAATTTTTATTCTACCTTCTGCCCTTTCTGTTTGTCCGAAATACCCAACCTTCTTGCCTTTAACAAAGAATATAAAAATCAGGGAGTTATGCTGGTAGGCATTGATACCAGCACCAGTGATCCACAAGGCCGTAGAGTGGAAGTGATAAATCGATATGGCATCGATTACCCAATTTTAATTGATCGGGAAAGCAAAATTTACGATCTTTACAGAGTCTCAGGTATTCCAAATATCTTTCTTATCGATCGGAACCATGAAATTGTCTTGCATCATCTGGGTATCGACGATGCCTATTTTACTACTCTTTATTCTTTTATGGATGCTTATCTGGGTCAATAATATTTTTGTGCTTGCGAAAAACATCAAAACTAATTAAAATAACACAGACCATGCACATTCTCTCGAAGTGGTCTGTAGGAATTTTTCCTGCAGGTATGAGAGAATGGAGGATGTAACCACTTTATAAGGAGGATTTTTTTGGGTATTGTAAACATGAAAAGCCTGTTAGAGGCAGGAGTACACTTCGGTCACCAGACCAAACGATGGAATCCAAAGATGAAAGATTTCATCTTTACTTCCAGAAACGGCATTCACATTATTGATTTAAGGCAATCGGCCGAACGATCAGAAATGGCCTATTTGTTCGTGCGTAATATCGCTAGCCAGGGAGGACGCGTTTTATTTGTCGGCACAAAAAAGCAATCTCAGGACATCATCAAAGAAGAAGCCCTTCGTACTGGTATGTACTACATCAATGAACGCTGGTTCGGTGGCACTTTAACCAACTTTCAAACCATTCGAAACCGTATCGATTTTATGAAAAAGCTTCAAGAAAGAGAAGCTAGCGGAGAATTTGATAAATTGCCCATCAAAGAAGCCGCAAAACTTCGCAAAGAAAAGGATCGTCTTGAAAAATTTCTTACCGGAATCGTCCATATGACCGAGCTTCCTCAGGCTGTTTTCGTTACTGACACCCACAAAGAACGACTTGCCATACTGGAAGCCAAAAGACTCCGCATCCCTACCATTGCTATTGTTGACACCAATTGCGATCCCACCGAAATCGATTTACCTCTTCCCGGAAATGATGATGCTATTCGATCGATTCGTTTTTTTACTTCATTGATTGCCGAGGCTATCGTAGAAGGCAAGGAAGGCTACCAAACTGCTCCTGCAAGTGATAAAGCAGTCGAAACCAACAAAGAAGCTCCTTCCAATCCTGCGTCAAGCCCACCAGATGAAGTCAAGCCTGAAGCAGAACCTTCTGAAAACCAAGCCGCACCAGACCAAATAGAGGAGTAACAAAATGAATATAAGCATGGATCAAATTAAAGAAATCAGAGACAAAACTTCTGCTGGAATTTCGGATTGTAAAAAAGCTCTTGAAGCTTGTGGCGGAGATATCGAAAAAGCGGTAGAAGAATTACGCAAAAAAGGCTTGGTTACTGCCCAGAAAAAAGCAGGAAGAGCCACCAATCAAGGCGTTGTTGAGGCTTACATTCATCACGATGGCAAGCTTGGGGTTCTGGTTGAGCTCAATTGTGAAACTGATTTCGTTGCAAAAACTCCGGAGTTTAAAGACCTGGCAAAGCAGATTGCAATGCAGATTGCAGTGGATAGCCCATTATACCTCGACAAAGACAGCATACCTTGCGAGATTGTTGAAAGCGAAAAAGCAATCTACCGCGATCAACTCAAAAAAGAAAACAAACCAGATCATATTGTTGAAAAGATCCTGGAAGGAAAACTCGAGGCATTCTATAAATCTGTTTGCCTGGTTGACCTACCCACCATCCGCGATCCCAAAGTTACTATTCACGAATTGATACAGCAAACCATCGGTACTATCCAGGAAAATATTTCTGTTCGTCGTTTTAGTCGTTTCCGTATTGGCGAAGAAGAATAACTCTTTCATCCATGGAAGCAGACAGTAACTCAAACATAAAATTCCGAAGAGTTTTATTAAAGCTTTCGGGAGAATCTCTCAATGGAGAACAGCCTTCATGCTTTAGCATGAAGGCTGTTTCTTTATTAGCTGAAAGCATACGGCAGGTTTGCCTAAAGAAGGTTCAAATTGCAATAGTTATTGGCGGAGGCAATATCTGGCGTGGAAGAGATGCTTTAACATACGGTATTGCTCAGGTTTCCGCTGATATGATTGGCATGACAGCTACTTTTCTTAATGCCATGGTATTCCAGGCAGTCCTCGATCAAAAAGGCATCAACTCCAGAATACTTAGTCCAAATCCCCTTGAACCGATCATCGAAAAGCACCATTGGAAAAAAGCTGTGAGTTATCTTGAAAACGGAGAAGTAGTTTTATTCGCAGGAGGAACGGGTTGCCCTTTGTTTTCTACCGATACCGCATCTGCTCTAAGAGCAGTCGAAATCAAAGCCGACCTAATCCTTAAAGCCACCACTGTTCCTTATGTTTATAGTGATGACCCTCGTAAAAACTGCAAGGCTGTACGTTTCGATACCGTCACTTACGATGAGATTTTAACCCAAAACCTGAAAGTTATCGATGAAACTGCTGCCATCATATGCAGAGCTCATAATATTCCCATGCAGATTTTTTCTGTCCACGAACCAGGTAATTTATTAAAGGTACTTGAAGGAGATCTATCTATCGGTACTATGGTTTTAGCAAAACCAAAGTCATGAATTGATTAAGGAGGGATTTAGCTATGGAAGAATCTAAAGAAAATATAATCCACGACATAACAGAGAGAATGCATAAGTCTATTGCTTCCTTACAGGAAGATCTTAGCTCAATCCGTGCAGGTAAGGCAAACCCAGCGATTGTTTCCAAGATCCATGTTAGCAGTTATGGCGGCACCATATTTTTAAACCAAATGGCCAATATTTTTGCTCAGGACAACAAAACCCTAATCATTGAACCTTGGGACAAAGCTACCCTAAAAGATATCGAAAAAGCGATCGATAAAGCCAATTTGGGTATCAATCCACTCAACGACGGACGACAGATTCGAATCATTTTCCCTCCTCTGACTCAGGATAGGCGAAACGAGCTTGCAAAACAACTATCAAAATTTGGTGAAGAAGCCAAAGTAGCCATCCGAAATATTCGTAGAGATGGCAACGAACGAGTCAAAAAACTTGAAAAAGCAAAAATGATTTCCGAAGATGAATGCAAACGTGTCGAACAGGAGATCCAGAAAATCACTGATCAACAAGTCCAAATTATTGACCAGGAAGTTAAACGAAAAGAACAAGAAGTTAAGGAAATTTAACTTGTCCAAGCCTTTACATATAGCCATTATTATGGATGGTAATGGTAGATGGGCAAAAAAGCGCTTTCTTCCTCGCATCGAAGGTCATCGTGCTTCCCGAAAAGCTATCCGTTCCTGCATTGAGGGAGCTATTGAGCTGAATATTCCCTATTTGTCCCTGTATGCTTTTTCGACCGAGAATTGGCAACGACCCAAACAAGAAATTGAAAGCCTATTTTCCATTTTCAATAAAATTATCCATGAGGAGCTCAATGAGCTCGCTAAACAAGGAGTTTGCATCTCATATTCTGGTCAGTTGCATCGTTTTCCAGAAGAGTTACAAGAAACCCTTCGTTTGGCCAAAGATCGCACGAAAGATCAAGCGGGATTGAAGCTTAATATCTGTCTTGATTACTCCGGTAAAAATGAAATTGTACGTGCAGTCAAAAAAATGCTTCAAGAGAGGATTGACCCCGAAACTCTTGATGAAAGTCTTTTTGATGAATACCTGGATACCGGTGGGATGCCTGCTGTTGATTTATTGATCCGCACTAGTGGAGAAGAACGGATTAGCAATTTTATGTTGTGGCAAATTGCCTATGCAGAGCTAATTTTTTTAGATGTTTTGTGGCCGGATTTTACCAAAGATCACCTTAAATCCTGCGTTGAAACTTTTCAACAACGCTCTAGAAGATTTGGAGGCTTATGAAGTCCCTTCTAATCCATAAGTTCAGTTCTTTTCAATTACAATCTCGTATTTTGATTGCTTTGTTTGGAGTTCCTTTACTCATTAGTAGTGCATTTTTGGATCCCTACGCTTTTCTCGTTTTCTGGACACTCATTTGGGTTTTTATAGTCCTTGAGTTAGCTTCTCTAATTCAACTAAAGGAACAAAAAAAGTACCTTTTCATTTTATTCGCCGCAGTGCTATATATCGTGTTAATACAATTCAATCATAATTATAGCCTGACTTGGTTTTTTTCCTTTACCTGGTTGCTTTTTCCCTTATCTATTTGGCTTATCATCAAGCTTTCCAAAGGTCACTTTTTGCTTCTGTATCTTGCTTATTTAGCTTATGTTACCTTTCCTATATTTTTCCTATTCAGGATCTTCCAAAAACAAGGCCCATATGCAATTTTGCTAATTCTATTTACCGTTTGGGCGATGGATACCTTTAGCTATTTTACAGGAATAGCTTTTGGCAAACATCCTATTGCGCCTCGACTTTCCCCCAAAAAAACTATCGAAGGTACTCTTGGGGGCATTATTGGTGCAAGCGTTTTATTTGTTTTCCTACTTCATTGTTTCAATCTTTCCCATCATGGAATTAATCCCTACCTATGGGCACTTTTACTCACAGTATCAGCCTTTACAGGTGATTTACTAGAATCTTATTTGAAAAGACAATTCAACAAAAAAGATTCTGGCAAAATACTCCTGGGACACGGTGGAATGCTCGATCGTTTTGATAGTTTTTTGTTTTTGGTTTTTGCCTATGCTATTATGCTTATTCCATGAAAAAACAAACTATTGCTCTGATTGGTGCAACAGGATCGGTTGGAAAACAAAGTATTGATTTGATAGAGCATTTTACCCATAACTTCGACCTAACCCTGCTTAGCTGTCATTCCAACTGGAAGGATTTGAGCATATTAGCAAGCCCTTGGCCAAAAGCCCAGCTTGCTTGCACAGCATTTGATGCTGGATGTCCCCCGGATCATTTTTTAATTGGCACTGATGCCATTATCCAGGCAATACAACAAAGACCCCCGGATATCCTCCTGATTGCCAGCTCCGGCCTTACTGCATTTTCTATCCTGCGTGATTGCTACTCCTACTGTAGCAGGATCGCTATTGCCAACAAAGAAACGCTTATCCTTGCAGGCTGTTCTGGTTTGTTGCCACAGATTCAGCAACATTGTATTTTAATGCCTATTGATAGTGAGCATGCCAGTATTCACCGTTTACTCCAAGGGTGTTCTGCTGATGATCTCAGAAAGATTTATCTCACTGCTTCAGGGGGTCCCTTTTATTCCAGTCCAAACCCTGATTTTGATTGGGATTCTATTACTCCGGAGCAAGCTCTTAGGCATCCCACCTGGAATATGGGTCCAAAGATCTCACTTGATTCAGCTACGATGGCCAACAAGGGTATCGAATTGCTGGAGGCTCATTTTCTTTTTTCGCTGACCCCTGATAAGTTAGATATTTTGATTCATCCTCATTCTCTGGTTCATGCAGTAGCTGAATGGGTTGATGGGACTTCTTCTGCTCATATAGCTCCTGCTGATATGAGGCTTTGTATTCAATATGCCCTTAGCTGGCCGAAACTTTTTTCTACTGATTATACCGAAGCTTTGGATTGGAAAAAGCTAAGTATTTTACCCTTCGTACCCTTTGAAGCTAAAGGTCTTCCAATAATTCAATCAGCCTATGAATGTATCTCAAACCCTGAGTTAGCCAAGTGGCTACCCTTGGCTTATCTTGCTGCGGATGAAATTGTGCTTGATCGTTTTATTCACCAAAGGATAGCTTTTAAAGATATTGGCGTTTGGATGCTTGATACGCTTCGTGATGTCAAAAAAAACTACTATCTTGATACAAAATCCATCAATCCTTCCACTATTTTGGGTATATATAAAGTGATGTGTGATTGGATAAAGAAAGGATACTGATATGATTGTAAATATTGTTTTTGCCATTCTTGGCTTGTCGGTGATCATTGCCATCCATGAAATAGGTCACTTAATTACTGCCAAAAAAGCTGGAATGAAAGTTGAACGCTTTGGTATCGGCATGGGTCCTTCCATTTTTTGTTTCAAGCATGGCGGTACTGAATATTGCCTTTGTTGGGTGCCAATTGGCGGGTTTTGTCAAATTAAGGGAGAAGATGCAGAAAACAAAGATCCTGACTCCTTTAACGCCAAACCTCCCTTTTCCAAATTTATAGTTGCTTTTTCAGGTCCTTTCGCCAATTTTGTAACTGCATTTCTCCTAATAGTGATACTCATCAACCTACAGGGCAATCCTGTCCAGCAGGTTGCCAGGATAGAGCCCGATTTTCCTGCCTTGAGCGCAGGAGTTCAGATTGGAGACAGGCTAAAAGGAATCGACGAGATTTTTACCGAGGATCTAAGCAAACTAACCCAGTATATCAATCAACATGCCAACAAAGAAATTACCCTTCATATTGAACGCAACAATGAATTGATCCAGCTTCCTGTAGTTCCCAAGGAAACAGACCGAGAAATTAGCAAGGAGACCTCCGTTAAAGTAGGCTTAATAGGCGTAGCCTTTCAGCCTGTGTATGAAAAAGTTTCTTTTTTTACCTCCATTTCGTTAACCCTTCGTACTATGGGG
>Ga0351893_10139_pt1 | contig 25451 bp, 15 predicted proteins | sample TotcelFGM3001K15_FD_206765 | JGI IMG/M metagenome (GOLD analysis project Ga0351893, IMG submission 206765) | Enriched cells from coal bed in the Powder River Basin, Montana, United States - Total cells FGM rep3 HSBNCT.FGM.300.1.K15 ...
TGCAAAACGAGACCATCGGTTGGCAGCAAGCGAAACCGGATATAAAATTCGCTTCGATTGGCTACGATTGGAGCTTCGAAGGAAACGCTTTGCCGTGCCTGCATTCCGGATCGAGCCTCAAGATCAAACTGTTTTGTTTGTAAAAGTCGTCCCCGCGCCGTGAGCAACTCGACCTCAAGCCTTGCCGACGAATCCTTCAGTGAGTCATTCGCCATTATTACTGTTTTAGTGATGCGATCTCCAGTGAAATACGCATGATCGTCAAGATAAGGATCTCGCTCCGGCCCGGCGATAATCAGAGTCAGATTTTTCATGGACCGCTCAAGAGGAGGCGCAATAATATTCAATCGGAAATGGGGCACCTGATCAAAAGGGTTGGCTGGTAAGGTCACCGCATCGCCACGTGCCCAGCTCTGGGGAGTGATGCCGGGCCGACTTAATGACTCGGGACTCGGAGATCTCAGACTGCGAGGAGATATCCCGGCCGTAGCCCAATGTCCTTCCCGCACGTAACCGAAAGTTCCAAAGCCGGTAAATCCATCGGCCCTCCATGCAGGAAACAAAGTATTGGTGTAGATGGCCGCCGTATCCACAAAGATCTCTGGCAGGAAGTAGGTTGGTACCTTTCCTGACATCTCTTCGACCTGATTGGCAAATACCCCGTCGGGGGTCAGGTCGTGAAAAGGCCTCAGGGTATAAACCCCATCATACAGGTAGGCTTCATTCCCAAAAAGTCTTGCACCATTCTCCAGGAAATACGGTGCGCCTCCATTATGGGCTTTTTCCAGATCATAAAAGGAAATGAGATAAGGCTGAGAAATCTCCCCTGCATAGACAGGCAGATTTTTTTCTCGCTTCCAGCGTTCAAACAGTGCTTTCAGTTCACTTCGCGGAGCTCCCCATGTGTGATAGATGTGGGTGCTGAAGACTTCGCCTGCATGCCCGCTTCCATTCGTGAAATATTCGAACTCTGGTGCATATTTCCGACAGATCTCGATCACACGATCAAGATGCTCTTTTCTTAATTTAGGGATGCCTTGCTCGATATTGGGATCCAGCACATTCTCCCTTTTTTCCAAATTACCCGACTCATCAAACATCAGACGAGTCCCTTTCCTAGCCTCCATTCCGATATACTCCGGATTGGCCGTACCAGAGTGGAAGTTGTACCACACATCAACGATCCACGCGATCAATGAGGGATGGTTTTTCAAAAGTGGATTTCCCAGGGTGATTCTCGCTTCCTGCTCAAAATCCTTCCACCACTCAGCAGCATCATTCGCCTGATCTCTCTCGGCGTGAGATCGGATCAATCCTTTCTGCAGGATGAGAATACCTTCCTCATCTGCAATATCGTAAAGACGCGCTGGCGTTTCTGGCCCCATCAGTAGCGCATTCAGATTCATCTTCCTTGCCAAGGCGATATCATCCCGGAAAACCCGGTCATCAAAAACCCAGGACGGTGACCAATCCGTGGGCAAAGCGCTATCAGCCTTCAGCAGCAATTTCTTTCCATTGAGAATAAACTCTCCACCGGCAATCCAAAACTCCCGAAATCCGAATCTCACATCAGCCCTATCAAGCACCTGCTTGCCATCTCGCATGATAATTTGTGCGGTAAAAAGTTTAGGTGTCTCGGGTGACCACAAAACTTCAGGTATCCACGGCAGTTCATACTTACCATCCTCAGTAGTGGGCCATATTTTTTCCGCAACCACTCGATCACTGTCCAGTATCCGCACCTCGATCTCGCGTCCCTCCGGTGTATTGTCGAGTTGCAGGGTGAGCCTCTTTTCCCGCACGGAGGTGTTGATTATCGGTGTCCCGAAGTTTCCTTCCGGTCGTACCGTCAGCCATACATCGCCAAAGATTCCAACCCGACGATCCTTGGCATTTTCCGGCAAAGCACTGAGGACTCGTATTTCATTCTCCTTTCCAGGCAGGAGAAACATAGTGATCGGCACCACCAGATTTCCACTGGGCAGAGTGGAGCGGCCTGCCTCTCTTCCATTCACATAGACAGTGGCACTGCCTTTAATGTGTTCAAACTCCAGGGAGACATCCTGTTTGCTCCATTCTTGTGGCACAAGGAAAGTACGCCGATACCAAGCCTGTGCATATTCACCGACCGGCTTCCCCTTCAATGTTTGCAGGCGATTGCCTGCGACATCCAGCATGTAATTACTGAGATTGCCACCTCGCCAATGTCCCGGAACGATGAAATATCCCCATTCATCCTGAGTTGGTTCCTTATCTTCCTGGACTGGGACGAAAGCCCAGAGTTGATTCAGAGAAAGACTCTCACGCAGTCCACTTTTTTTTTATACGCCTTGGAAATGTCCCAATTTTTCAGCGCGAGGGAAAGAGTCTCATCTTTCTGCAAGACTGGAGAAGCTTGGGAGGCGAGAGGGTGCACTGGGGAGGATTTCATCTTGAGACCGCTGGCACTGGGGCTTCGTTGACTGTTTGGAACCACCTCTATTGTCTTTAGTCGGAGATTCGTATGGTAAAGCCCTCCGATTCCCACTTGGCCCGTGGGAATGGCTCCATCATCAGGATGCTCCACCAGCAACTCACCATCCAGAAAGCCTTTGATATCCTGTCCGTCAAATTCCAGACTCAACTCGAATTCACGAAACTTGAAAGAGCCGGGAAGCGCTACTTCCTGCAGGATCTCGGTTTTTAAATTGCGAAATCGACCAAGCAGGATCTGCTTCGTAGAGGAATCAATTCTTAGGAAATAATAGCAAGGCGAGGGTTCTGCATGGTAACGACCGAGCAACTCAAAGGAACAGGGATATTCGATGCGACCAGTCAAAACGGCTCTGAAATTTTCCCATTCCTCCCCCTTGGTCAGGCGAATGTTATTATTGCCGGTCTTCAAGAGAAGCCCCTCATCGCTCGACTCCAGCGTGATCTCGTTGTTCAATTTTCCTAACAATTCCGCAGGCAAGGCCCAGTCCCCAAGCAGATTCTTGTCAGCATCGAAGGTATAGCTCAGCAATGCATCAGATTCAGCACGGGCTCCACTAAGCGATGTCAAGGCTTGCAGGAGGAGAAATAGTGAACAATAGAAACTACGAGACATAAGCAGAGAACATGAGAAAATGTTTGAGGAGAGGAAAGGAAGGGAATCTATCAAGCTCTCTGACGCACGCGAAATCTACCGAGGATGACAAATAGCCCCAATATGCCGAGCATCCATGTCGATGGTTCCGGGACGGGAGTGACGCTTGCATAATCCGTACCCAGTCTAATCTCATCGACCCAACCATATGCCGTGGGACTGCCAGCCACAAAATATCCCGAAGTCAATCGTATCTGATTTATGGAAAATGAATTACTCGACACCACATCCACAGCAGCAGTCGCAGGCTCTATTCCAAGAGTCGGATTGACGTAAAGACGAATTCTCTCATTCACCCCACTGGCGTTAAAGTCGATGCGCAACACCATTGCCACCGTTGTATCAAGGGAGATGGATACTCCAGAAGATACGGGCGAGCCGGGAATATTCGCACTATTGCTCAGAGACCATGCCCCGGGGCTACCGTAAGTCGTGGGTTTACCGGTTAAAAAAATCTCCCCCCCGCTATTGTCCAGAGCCAAGCCAAAATACCGATTTCCATCATCCAAGTTCGTCAGAAAACTCAGGTAAATCGTGCCGGTGTTTAGGGAGGAATCAAGATTCCGTGTGATTGTCGCACCGCCCGTGCCAGATGGCGACAAATATGCCTTACCGCCACTTGCAACCAAGGTACCATAGGAAAGGCTGCCACTTTGGACATTGACGCTGCCACCGCTTCCCGCAGTTCCCCAGGCGTTATCAAACCCGACACCCCCGTTTTGGGACGAAAGACTGCCAACGCTGTAATCGAAGCCTTCATAATATAAAAGCGCCGCCTGTGACTTCTGTGCTGTTGAAATAGAAATCAGTGCCATGACAACAAGCGACATCGCAGCAACATTTGATCGGAAACAAGGGGGGACTTTCATAGATTTAGGGATGAACAAGGGGTAATGGGAGTTTGGTGTGGAAATACTAAGCACTTAGTCGGATGACAATTTCTCCACGCACTTGATGCTCTTCAGAGGCAGGAGATCCCGAATTCAAAATTTCGTTCAACAAAGCAAAGGATCGCCGCCCCATTTCCTCAAAAGGAATGCGGTAGGTCGTCAAGGGCACACCACAGGAAGCCGCCAGCGAACTGTAGTCATCGATTCCACTCACGAGCAGATCCTTCGGAACGGACAAACCTCGTTTTTGAGCAGCAGCCATACACCCGAGCGCCAGGAAGTCATCCGCACAAACCACCGCATCCAGCCTACCAGCACGCTCAAAGAACCTTTGAGCCATCGCTGTCGGTTCCGCCAACGGGTCCTTGAAATTCGGATTCATCGCGGAGTCGAGGTAAACTCCACCCGTAGGCTCTGACATCCCGGCCTCTTCCAAGGCCCAACGATAGCCCTGATAGCGATCACGCATGAAAGGGGCCCAAGCAAAGTTTGAAAAGAAACCTATCCGCTTGGCCCCGCGGGATATCATATGCTTGGCCATGGTGTAACCGGCATGGAAGCCATCGACCACAACGGAGGGACACCCCAACCCGGGTAAATTCACTTCGGTCAAGACGACCGGAAACTTCGACTCTACCAAGAGACTGGAAAATTGGACCTGCGCCTGCGGCGTAGGGATGATCGGGTACACCACAGCTCCCCGCACATCGAATTCCGAAAGCCGCGCGATGTACTCCGCTTCTTTTTGATAATCAAGCCCCGTCGTCAGCATCATGACACGCCGACCGGTCTCCCGGGCTGCATCCTGAAATCCCTTTACCGTTCGCCATATCCCCTCGTGTTGCTCACTGGGGTAGATGAAAGCGACCGAGTCGAATTGACTTTCGTCCGGAACCTCCGCTCCATACGTCACAGTCGTTCCCGCCCGCGCACGGCGCTCGACAAAACCCTCGTGCACCAAGAGGCCGAGAGCCTTACTCACCGTTCCCAAGCTGCAATCAAATCGAGTGGCAATCTCCGATTCCTTGGGAAGCTTCACACCAAACGCCCACTTACCGGAGAGGATTTCCTCCCGCAGGCAGGAGTAAACAGCAGTCACTTTTTTAGGGGCGTGAATCATCTTTCGCAAAGACATCAAAAAAATCATTCTTTGTCAATAAAATCATTTTATACTCGATTTACTTACTTTTATTTAGGTATTACATTCCCATGCATGACACTCTTTCTCCTGAAATAGCTCTCGCCGACCGCATTCAGGGCTGCTGGTTGGGAAAATCCATCGGAGGCACTTTGGGACTGCCAGCAGAGGGGCGCATGGAGCGACTCCATTTCGATTTTTACGATCCCGTTCCTTCTATCGCTCCGCCAAATGATGACCTGGAACTTCAACTCGTCTGGTTACATATGATCGAGCAGAGCACTGGTCATCTGACACAAGAGGACTTTGCAGATTCCTGGCTACAACACCTGCACTACATGTGGGACGAATATGGTCGCTGCCGCTGGAATCTCCGTAGAGGTGTCCCGCTCAAAGCCATTGGTACCTTCGAGAATCATTTTCTCTCCGGAATGGGATCGCCGATTCGTTCTGAGATCTGGGCCAGTCTCTTTCCCGACGATAGTGACAGTGCGGCGTATTATGCCGCCTTGGATGCCAGCCTTGATCACGGTCCCGAAGGCATTGCCGGAGAAGTCTTCTTTGCCGTTATGCAAAATGCCGTCGCCTCCGGACAGGATGTCCACAGTGCTATCGCTCTGGCCATGAACTACATTCCCAAGGATTCGGAAACCACCCACGCCATTGAGCTTGTATTGGCAAGTCATGCCGCTGGCATTGAGGAGTGGACTTGCTGGCAACAGCTCGTTGCACAATACGGAAACGAAAACTTCACACATGCGCCACTGAATGTCGCCCTGACTGTCTGGGCGCTATTTTACGGTGAAGAGGACTTTGAAAACAGTATCCTCCTGGCGGTCAATGGTGGATACGACACGGACTGCACAGCCGCAACTGTCGGAGCAACACTTGGATTTCTGCTTGGTCAAAAGCGAGTACCTGCAAAGTGGATCACCCCCATCGGGGAGGATATTTACATCGGTTCAGGTATCCTTGGTATCGATGCAGCCTCCACCCTCAGTGAACTCACCAGGCGAACCGTGGCCTTGATCGGCAAACTGGAGCCGAAGAAATGGGATCCCACCCTATTTTACTTCCTCCCGGAACCGGTCGATCTGTCTTCCCTGCCTGGTACGATCTTCATCACTCCCCTGGGCTCCCAAACCCCCGTGCCATGGGCCAATGGAGAGTTACCCATGGAAGTAAAGCAAGCGGGCGGAGGAACGTGGACCTGGCGGAAAGGTACTGATGAAATCCGACAAATCATCTGTCTCGCTCGGGAAGGGGCCCGACTCTTCATCAATGACACACTCCTGATCGAGTGCCCACCCGGGTTGCCCTACATCCCCGCCACACATCGCAATCCCTCGGGCTCTGGTTGCGCGGTCGCAATCGGCACAGGCACCCATACCATAAGACTGGAGCTCAATTCCTCGAATGATCAGGAGGCGTCTGTCCTTCTTACCTATCCCAATCTTCATATTGCTCCTTGGACTCAAGAGGAACTCCCCCATCCTGCTTCACTCCCAATTCCCTAGGTACAGATTTCAACCTCCCTGCTCATGTCGCAGGAAACCAGCGATGAAGGTCGTGAGGCGCCAATCCAGCAGATAGTCCAGAGCCACATATTGGAAGATCGCCACGATGATCCAGAAGGTGACTTGATAGCTCATCTTCGACACCTTGTGCCAATACAGTCTTTGCGCCAGGTATGACCCCGGCCAGCCTCCGAGAAGTTCCAGCAAATGCAGGTGGTTCTCAGGGATCCGCCACTGCGCCCGCGTCGCTTTGCGCTTATCAATACCCACGAAAGTGAAGGCGAGCACTGAGAGAAGCACGGCCCCAGAGGCAAGGTATTCCCATGGGTAAAATTCCGTCGCCCGGACTAAGGCAAGGATAGGCACCAGCAAAATCGCCAAAAAGACACCTATGTGCCGGAGCTGAAACTTCCTTGTCATACTTGCATCATCCTTGTTCGGAGAGCGGTGCGCCAGAACTTCGCTGGAGAAAGCGACACAGGCAATTTACTTCACGGCAAGTTACATTTATCCTTCGACTCACTTCCGCATCACGTGGGAAGTCTCATGCAGGCTGCTTCACATCCTTCACCCACTCTGAAATGCCTGATCGTCGATGACGAGGCCCTCGCGCGACGCGAGCTTCGCGTGCTTCTGTCCGTGTATTCTCATGTGGAGGTCTGCGGCGAAGCGTCCGATGTCGCCACGGCCTTGGAACTCACTATTGCTGAAAGGCCCGACGTCGTTTTCCTCGACATCAAGATGCATGGCGAATCCGGATTCGATTACGTCGCACAGGTATCCACCACCCTGCCTCGCATCGTATTCGTTACGGCTTACGACCAATACGCTCTGCGGGGCTTTGAATGCAATGCGATGGACTATCTCCTTAAGCCGGTCCAACCGCAACGCTTGGCGGAGAGCCTCCGGAGAGTGAGAGAGGCCTTACCAACTCACCCACTTCCCAAGGGGCTGGATGATGTCATCTTCATCCGAGGAACGACCTCGGGACGATTTGCCACCTGGGAGGAGATCAGCCATATCCGTGCAGAGGGCAATTACTCTCGGGTCTCCTTCGCTGATGGCGCCAGCCTCAGCGTCCTCCGCCCCTTGAAAGAATGGCTTGAGGTCGCACCTGAAGGTTTGCTGCTACAGATCCACAGGACGGCAATCGTCCGTCGCCGCGCCATTCGCGAGATCATCGCTGCCGCCACCCCCAGCCGGAAGGAAGTCGTCATGATTACCAGCGAGACCCTGCCTGTGGGCCGAGCTTATCTAAACGATCTACGCGAATTCTTTTCAGAGCTTCACTGAAGAGATTCCCCGGCTTCAGGAAGACATTGACAATTCAGCAGGCATTTTGTGTATTAACTATAAGTTATATATTCTTAACCAGTGCCTAATAATTTTAAGCCAGTTCAATCCTTGCAACGTGGACTTAAACTTCTGGAAATCATTTCCCGGAGCCGGGAGGGAGTATCCCTGAAGGATCTCGCCAGGGAAATTGACTGCTCTTCTCCCGCCGCCTTTCATTTGGTGCATACTCTGGTGGATAGCGGCTTCGCCAATCGCTTGGAGAATCCCGTTCGGTACACATTAGGCCAGAAGCTGCGCCATTTTGTGGAAAATCAGCAACGGGACCGCTTTTACCGATTCGCCCACGAGGGCATGAGAGAGTTGGGACGAGACCTACCCCAGGTTTCCGCCTATTTCTCGGAATACATCGGCGGTAGTGTTGTGGTCACAGCCTACCTCCCTCCATCCCTTCCGGATCCGATCGTGTATGAAGAGCGAAATCGCATTCTCCCTCCCTACGCTTCCGCCGGATCCCTGGCCCATCTCGCCTTCTGGCCCCAGGAGATCCGTGAGGAGTACGAGACACGCTATCCCTTTGCGACTTACGGAGTGGGGTATTGGCAGAGCCGAGCACGATTTGATGAAGCTATCGATCAATTGCAGGCACAGCGTATGCATCTGATGCCAGAAAGCTCGCCACTTATCCTCAAACTAGCCCTCCCCCTCTTTTACCCCAGCGGCAGCCTCGCAGCCGCACTGACGGTGCAATGGAACCTGGCAGAATCCAAAAACCTTGCCCGTAGCCGGAAGCAGCTTCTGACCGTATCGCAATACACTTCCACAACATTCACCCACAAACTCGCCTAATGGACACCCATACGCCCTCCACCATACTGGAACCTCAACGCACCATCCCCATCGACACGGTCTGTGACGTGGTCGTAGCAGGAGGAGGTATCGCTGGTGTAGCCGCCGCATTGGCCGCTGCACGGCAAGGTGTATCGGTTGTTCTGCTGGAAAAACAATGCGGCCTCGGCGGACTCGCCACCCTCGGTCACGTCATCAAGTACCTGCCCCTCTGCGATGGCTACGGCAAGCAGGTGATGGGCGGCCTCGCTGAGGAACTCCTGCATCGCTCCGTTGTAGAGCTCACCTCTCCACTCCCCGCCGCAGGTTTCACTCCGGTACCCGACTGCTGGAAACAAGATGCCGATCCGGCAGAGCGGGAGCGCAAACGTTTCTTCTCCAGCTTCAATCCCTATGCCTTCCAGATGGAACTCGAGACCGCACTGGAAGAGTCCGGAGTCACGCTGATGTACGACACGCGCGTCTGCCAGGTTGTCAAACGCGGAGAGGAAATATCCCATGTCATCGTGGAGAACAAAAGCGGCCGCCTTGCCATCCAGGCCGAGACTTTTGTCGATGCCAGCGGCGATGCCGACCTCGCCTACTACTCAGGCTGCGCGGTCGAAGACTATCCCTACAACGTGCTGGCCTCCTGGTATTATGACGTCAAAGACGGTCAAGTCTGCCTGGCAACCTTTTCAAACAAATACGACAAGCAGCATCGTGGCCAGAACGACGCCATCCCTCCCTTCTTTTCCGGCACGGATCACCGCGATGTGACTCGGCATGTTTTGGAATCACGAAAACTTCTTCGTGAGAAGCTGAGGAAAAAACAGGAAGCCGCTCCCGACACGACGATTTACGCCTTCGCGCTCCCCTCGATCCCCGACTTCCGGGTGACCCGCCGCTTACACAATCGCTTCTCTCTGGGCGAATGCCATCGCCATACTTGGGCGGACGACTGCATCGGTATTACCGGAGACTGGCGACGCAAAGGACCCATCTATCCTATCCCGCTGCGAGCCATTCACGCGGATGATTGCCCCAATCTTTTCGTCGCCGGTCGATGCATGTCCTCCGATCACACCGTCATCGACGTGACTCGTGCCATCGGCACCTGCGCAGTCACGGGAGAAGCCAGCGGAATCGCGGCGGCTATGATCGTCAAGGATCGCATCGAAAATCGTCGGCAATTGCCGATTGAAAAGCTTCAGCGCCTGCTCAAGGAAGCCGGAGCCCTCATTCACCCAGATCTGGTCCAGCCGCATCCGAAGGCGATGGAAGAAGACCGACTGGTTCCGGCCTAAGTCTTACGACCGTTCCGCAAATCGCCAGCCTCAAGGTGCGATTTTCGAGAACAACTTCCGCTCCCGCATCCAATGCTGGAGATCCGTCATCCAAGGATGATTCGTGCCGATCATGCCAGTCCCGTGTGGACCCTTTTCATACAGATGAAAGGCCACCGGCACCTTCGCTGCCATAAATGCCTGCGCAAAGAGCATGCTATGTTCCGGTGGCACCAGATTATCCTCATAGGTGTGCCAAATAAAAGTAGGGGGAGAGTCAGACGTCACGTGCAATTCGCTGGAGGTCTCCTTGAGCAACTCCTCGGAGGGATCCTTACCAAGAAGAAAACCACGGGTGCCTCCTTCCGGTTTGGTAACCATGCTGATGACGGGATAGCAGAGGATGGCAAAGTCCGGTCGGCAACTCTCACGCTCCACGGGATTTTCTGAATTCGCATCTCCACGATCGAATTTCACACAAATGCTGGAGACCAGATGTCCGCCGGCAGAGAAGCCCATCACGCCGACTCGGTTTGGATCCACACCCCATTCCTTTGCCCGGGACCGCACGATTCGCACGGCTCGACTGAGGTCATTGAGTTGGGTGGGATACCGATAGCCATCCCCTCCCAAGCGATACTCCACTACGAAAACAGCGACCCCTTGATCATTGAGCCAGGCAGCAAATGGCTTCCCCTGGCCAGCGTAATATCCGCGGTAGCTTCCCCCTTGGCAGAGGACGATAGCTGTGCCATTTGCCTTCTCCGGAGAAGGCAGGTAAGGCGTCAGAGTCGGGACATCCTTCTCTTCCGCACCAAGCGCACCCGGGACTCCTTCTGGCCAGAGTGGGATCTTTGCAAGTTCAGTGGCCTGTAGAGAGGAGGTCAGCACGATGAGGATCAGGAGGAGATGCGAAGTTACGCTCCTCTTTCGGGGGTTCGAATTGGATGGATTCATGGGGGGACCGTCGGAAACTAAAGATATTGATCTGCCGTCCGGAGCGAAGGTGCCATCTCCTCGCGATTCAAGGCGATGAGATCCTTGAAGAGTCCCTTTGCCGCCTTGCTGAAAGGACGCATCGGGTAAGCCATCAAGGCATAGGCCAGAAGTTTGGGATCACCTGTGGCACAGGCGTCAGCCAGCATGGTCTGGTGAGTGGCGAGGGAACTCGTGATCCCCTGAACGATGTCTGGCACCATATAGCGGCCACGGGCTTTGATCGTCTGCTTGTGCAAGATCTGGGAGTACTCGCACGCTACTCCCACCGGCAGATTGGCAATGGCCCCGTCGTTGAGATAGCTGGTGACCAGCTTGACCTTCTCGACGCCGGAAATGCCGCGCAGCGCCCTCAGGAAAACATCATCCTCAGCACGGGCACAGAGAGTGCCTGGTCCCTGAGTGGCCCAGAAAGCCTCATCCAGATTTGAAGCGGCTATCTCGGAAACGTGTGCGTTGGCGGCCAGGCGCCCCTCCCGATTCTGGCGCAGCCGGGCCTCGATCTTTGCTTTCGTCAGCTTCGCCCCTTTCTGCTCCTTGGCATGCTCGGCCACCGCATCCTCATACTCCAGATGCATCATGCCATCGCCTTCCGTGGAAAAAATCAGCACGCCCAGCTCGCGATAAAACTTCACCAACTTTGTCACACTCCGGCGGATATTATCCTGAGATCCTTCGGACCAATGCGGGGAGAGCTTGGGAAAGGTCCACTTCCCGGCCAGATGGTCATCGAGATAACTGAAAAGCTCCTTCCCCTCATAGCGGCCTCGCACCACGAAGCTCAAATGATTGATACCGGCGGCCTCGACATCGATACGCGGATTAAGCTCGTCCTTGCCGAAGATGCGGCTGATGTCCCAGAAGTGATTGGTAAAGCCCTGGCACACGCCCAGAGCCTTGATCTTCGTGTGCCGCGAAACCATTGCGCTGAGCACGGCCACGGGATTGGCAAAGTCGAGGAGCCAGGCATTCGGGCACTTCTTCTCCATCCGACGTGCGAGATCCAGCAGGATCGGCGCTCCCTTCACTCCGAGTAGTGCACCATTCGGAGACACATTGTCCGAAGAAATGAATCCCCACTTCTGAGAATACACCCGGCCCATTGCATAACTCATCGGCGATCCCGCCATGAGGATGACGGCCACGGCATCGGCGCCTTCCAAGGCACGATCGAGATTGTCACCCCATGTGAGTTTGCAGTTCCGGCCCTTGAATTCGGGTGCTTGACGCACGATACGTCCCACTGCTTCTGCTCTGGAGACCTCCAAGTCATGCAAATGGATATGGCCGTCGTCAAAGACACCTTTTTGAGCAAGCGCTCCACGAAGGATGGAGATCAGGCGGTGGGAGCCGCCGCCAAAGAATACAGTTTTCATTATGGGGATTCGGATTGAGAAGAATTCTCTTCAGGCATGCCCGCACGGGCCTTGAGCATATTACGGATGGCGCCCCCGTTGCGGGTACCCGTGTGGCCTTGCTCGGGATTCAGGAAGAGATATTTTTCCTCAATGGGAATGCGGTTGTAGGCATCGACAATGCCGGGAGCGGGGCAGATCTTATCTGTCATGCCGGCCTCGATCACGATGGGACACTTGATGCGGTGAGCCACGTTGGCCGCATCAAAATATCCCCACACCTTGCGCATCGATTCCTGCCGCTCCTTGCTGCCACCATAGAGCGCATGATAGGCGTCGGCCGCCGCCGAAGAATAGCCCAGACGGGCCATGAGTTCGAGGTCCGCATAGCAAGGCACGGCTGCGTTCGCCACGGCGATACGTGGATCCGCAGCGGCAATCATCATTGTGAGATATCCGCCGCGGCTGCCACCTCCGAGAAAAACACGATTCGGATCAGCCTTGGGCTCCGACACAGCCCAATCCAAGCCACGCATCCAATCGAGGACATTGGCCAGTACGTAGAAGTTCCGCGGATCGGGATCATCCGTCACATAAGGGGAGCCCTTGGGCTTGCGCTCGGCATCGTGTGTCCCGAACCCTCGTGGACTCACCCGCAAATGCAGCGTCGAACTGCTCATTGGAACATTCTCCGGATCAATACCGCTCGCCGGATAGACATTGATATCGACAGGAAATTTCCCCTCGGCCTTGGGAATGGAAAGATATGCCTCGATCGGCACCCCTTGCCAGCCCACCAATGTCGCCTTCCACAAATCAGTCCCAGGTTTGGACTTGATGAGTTGCTTGTCCCTCAATTCCAATTTTGTTGCGGCCAGTTCGGCTACGGCCTTGTCCCAGAAGGCATCGAGGTCAGCCGGTGGGATATTGTCACTTTTGTAGGTAGAGAGCAGATCTTTGGACGTGGCAAAGTAATCCAGCGTCACAGGCCCGAAGACCCGTCCGCCCTGCAACTCGGCGTAGAGTTCCAGAGTCTCGATACCCGGTTTCTCCGGCAGCGGTAAATCGACCGTCACCGTCTCGGCACCAAGCTCGATTTCTTCCTCTGCGCGAACTTCGTCTCCGACGAGGATTTTCGCATTCACCTCGATATCACCCCACCCTGGCATCGGCTTGAGATAGAGACGATTGATGGGTTGAAACGCACGCGTCTCCACATCGGGCAAAAAGAGCGGCTGCAGCTTCGGCGAGCAGGATTCCACCGGAGTATCCTGATTGAAGAAGACTGCCCCATAGCTGACAGGCAGATCCCACTCAGCACCCGCAGGGATGCGATACTGTTGGCGACCCGCCTTACCCTCACCATCCACATCATTAAACCACAGACTGAACTGCTGGAGTGCTCCCGCCTTGGGTTCCACGCCCAGAGACTTCCAGGGGATTCTTGCGATCAGCGTGTATCCCTTGTCCGTTGAGGTGACGACGCCTTTCACGCCCTCCAGAGGTTTGGCTCCGAGATAGTCGAAGCCCACTAATTCCTGCCCCGTCCAGCCGATGGAAAATTGATTCCGACCAAACCAGAACTCTATCGAGTCAAAGAGGTAAAGATCAGCGAGTCTGCGCCCCTTCTCCCCAAAGAAGCGCTGCACGTCATCCGTGATGTCTGTACGGATATAGAATGCCTCAGCGTCATACATCAATCGGGTGGCGGAAGTGAACCCTTTCTCCCCATCACAAGGGATGGCTGGGACTTCCTTCCAAACCTTGGGCTCAAATCCATCGGAGCCTTTGGCCAGAGCCTGGATCGGAAAGGGAGCCTTTACGGCAGCTTCGGTAGCACCAATAAACGCAACGAGAGAGAGAATGCCAACGACTACGAAATGATTCATGTCGGGGAGGATAAGAATGAATCAGGACTGTGTGACGGGCTCGATCTTGATCTGATGCCGCACAGGCTGGACGGCCTTTCGAGATTCTGTAACGAGGCTCTCGCGATTTTTCATCAGGGTGGCCCGCAGACGCTCAGCCGCATCGACTTCATCGGGAAAGTCTTTAAGCCAGCGACGCAGTCCGGTGATGAAGCTCTTGATCGCATAAGTCTCAAACTCCTGCTGACGCGTAATGCGACTTGCGCCTTGCTTGAAAGGCTCGCTGAAGGGATTGCTCAGAAACTCGGCCGCGAGATTGATTCCCTACGCAAGCTGCTCTTTGGTAAATTCCTTGGAAGTAGCGCCCCAGGTGATCTTGGCCTTGGGAGCTTCCAGATTTTTCACCACGAGCTGATAGCGATTCAGATCCTGGTTGAAGGGGAAAAACTCAATGATCCCTGCCGTCGCATTCGCGTCCGTTGGATTGCCGTAGAAGCAGAAGGGATACTTCGTGGATTCCACCTCCACGACACCATTACTGGCAGAAAGAACCCGCTGCGCCTCATCGGCCACGGCTTTGCCCTCCTTCGCATCATAAGTGATCGTTCCGATATCGCCCGAGCAGCCAAGCGCCTTCAGGAAGGCATAGGCCATGACCAGATTGCCATTTTGGCCGGGGTGGAATCCGTCATTACCAGCGACGACATGTTCGGCACCGTACTTGGCCTTGGCATTCTCCATGGCTGTCAACATGGCGTGATGGACATCCGCGAAAAGGACGCCCTGCTCCGCAGCAACCTCTTTGGCCACCTGCGTGAGATCAGCAAGGGTCTTATTGTAGATCGCGGGATCGAGCTTCTTAAATGAATACGTATCCACCACTCCCGGAGAACCAACAACGATGAGGCGCAACCCGGCCTGCTTGAAGGTCGCCACCACGTCCTTCATCGCCTTGCGATAGGTATCCAGTGTGGCAGGCGTCGTCGCAGCGTAGCCACCGTCGTTCATGCCATAGCAGGTCGTAGCGACCGTTGGCTTGAAAGGCAGCACATCATTCTTCATACGCTCCAGGAATCCGGGAGCGCGCTCACCACTCCACCCGAAGGTCACTGCACCCAGATCGGATGCCGGCTGGCACATGAGCAGATACTGGGCGAGGAATTCACGGTACCCTGAGCGTTCCGTGATGGAGTCGCCACAGATCGCCACGAGGTCCCCGTTTTTCAGGCCTGGAGTTTCCGCCAGAAGAGCAGTGACAGCGAGATGGGCCGCCAGCCCCGAGAGGACAAGGCTTCGCAGTAGGGAGGATATGTTTTTCATAAAAGAGAGGAAAGAAGCCCGCTGACTTTACGGCGCTTCCTGAGGAAGCGCGAGACCTGCCCCGGGATCAGGCAGCCCCTTGATCGAGAGTGCTGGAACCGCCAGAGCCGCGCCATTCACACTCACGTGGCGAAAGGCACTGTGGAAGGGCGAATAACAACTGGAGAGCTTCAGCCCCTCACGGCGATAAGTCGTCGTGCGCATCTGCGCATAGTAATCGTCCTCGACCACCGCTGACGCCAGCCACTTACGAAAATCCGCAAAGGAGGCAAACTCATCCGCCTCATGAACCTCAAAGGCAAATCCCGCACGGACTTCGAGTAACTCGGCGTAGGAAAATTCATTCACACCCCACCCCTCGCAGCTCGATAGGAGGATCGACAGATGCTGTCCGTAGTCCTGAATTTGCAATCGCACCCGGCGAGCGTCCATCAAGCTTGGCCCCATCATCGGAATGATGCCGACATACACATTGCCTTCGTTGATGGCGATACGCCCAAACTCCATATTCGCGTAGTTCAGCGAGGGAACGGGAATTTCGTCCACATAGACTTCCTGGGGACGATTAAAAAATAGCGGGCGGAAAACTCCCGTGCGGATGTCCTTCAGTTCTGCTTTGTAGGGGAACGGGTTGTAGAAAACCAAAGCCGCATTCTCATGCTGCACGGCACGCATCTCCCCCCCTTCACGGAAATAGAGACCAGTGTTGCCATCCTCAAGGTAAGGGCATGCGTCATCGACGAACTGCCGGGCGAAATATACTGCCGCATCAGCTGGATGACGCTTTTCATTCGTCACTCCGTTCTTGGCGATTGTGCAATAGATGCCATGCGACTGAGAACCATCCAGCCAGCTATACTGCGAAGTACCGAGGGAAAAAGAACGCCCATAGTAAGTCGTGAGCAGGCTGTGACGAGGTCCTAGAACGTGACGATCCGGCGCTCCCGCTGGCTTCTTGTCACCGTCCTTCCATTTCCTGGCTGACACGCCAGACTCAATAGTGCCACGGATCAGAGCGCCTGCCGGCTTGTCAAAAATGGCCGATTCCAGCTCGGGAGTGACGTGATACTCCGCCCGGGCATACCAGATCGGGTGGGCTTGATAAAAGGCGAGGCCGAGTTTGTTTTCGCGATTGAAAAACTCGCTACGGTCGCCATTCGTATACACCTCATTGATCAGATCGAGGCCGAAGCGCTCCGGCCAGAGATGCATCAACAGGCAGACAGAACCACCCATGATACCATCCAAGTCATTCGTCGAGCAGCGGCTGAGAGGTCCCGTGCAAATACCCGTACGGGAATCGAAATGCAGAGCCAGATCCTGCCAGAAGAAGCGCTCGATCCGCAGAGCCAGATCCCGAGCCTCTTCATTCTTGGTCATCTCCACAATGCTGGCGAGAGGCTGCAAGGAGACGGGAGTGTAGTTGGGGGAGTTATATTCGCAGGGAAAGCCATTGCGTTCATACACCTCCACCGCATCGCGCAACCGCTTCAGTCCCTGCTGGACGAGGTGCGGCTGGTCGAGCATTTCGCCTCCAGCGATCATGACATGCGTCGCCTTGAAGGGATGATTGTCATTGTAGCCGTGGATCTTCAGATCATCGGTCACCGTCTGCGGAGCCGTGAGCATGAGATACCGCTCCAGCATTGCAATCACCTGAGGCTCCAACCGGTCCCGATAATGATAGAGGACGTCGATCGCCGCACCGGGAGCAAAGGCACAATAGGTCTGCTTCCACTGGGCTTCGATAATGCGATTCGCACGCTCCACGCAACGCTGGTCACCCGCCAGATAGGCTAGACAATGCCAGAGAGAGCCGCGAAAACCGCCGCAGGACTCCACGGAGGCATAGCCCTCCTGCTCTCTCTTGATGAAGGTACCATCGGGATTCCAGAAGACATCCAGCGTCTGCTGATGCGCCGAGTAAAGGGCATTCCTCCGGGCTGTTTGGTTGCTAGGTAGGACGGGAATTGCGCTAAGCGCATCGCTGCCGACTTCGGCGGAACGGGAAGAGTGCATCTAATAAAACAACGTTAAAAAGCTTTATATTGCGCAATTTTTATTAAACCAAACTATTTCCCATAAAACCTTGAAACAAACGCAATATTACCCCTCGTTCCGTTACTTTACGACCTGAATATCGGCCGGCGCATCGACGATGACATCGAGCTTATCTCCCTGGCGTTTCCACTGAATATTCACAATGCCACTCGGCACCGGGACAGAGCCCTGGCAAAACGTCAAAGCCTCTGGTGGGCGCGGATCGATACGCACTTTCGCAAAGCCGGGGCTCAAGGCCTCGATACCCAGGAAATCCCGAACGTAGAACTTAAGCACATACGCCGAAAAAGGATGGCATCGACTGCGTGTCGGCCAGGACCCATGACCATACTCGGCAAAATGCTCCCAAGTCGTGCCATCCCCCTTCACCACGATATCACCCCAGTGATGGGCGATGATTTCAAACATCTTCTCTGTATGGCCTTCGCGGCTCAGTAGTTCCAGGACGGGCAGCAAACCATAAGGACTGCCGTAGGGAAGCAGACGGGATTTTCCAGAAGCGATCTCCAATGCAAGCTTGGCAGACCATTCCTTCGAAGCGATCCCGGTATTTGCCATCATCGCATTTGTCAACTGACTGGATACGGGTGAGTGCTTGCCGTCTTCGTGGAGACTATCCACATAGCGATTCTTTTTCGCATCCCACAGATATTTATTCACGGCCTTGATCAGTCCCTTGCGGGCGGCTGCGCAGGACCAGTCCGACTTCGCGATCTTGGCCAGTTTCTCCGCCGCCGTCATGGCAGACACAAGACCGGCCTGCTCTGCGGAATTGATGGCATGCGAGTCATCACGACCACGGCCCCACTCCGAGAAGTGCCATACTCCCGACCACTCCATGAGTCCGCGGGCATTGATGCGGCTCACGGCTTCATCGATCCCCTTTGCCACGACCGGGAAAATATCCACCGCGAAGGTCTCATCTCCCGTGTACCAGTAATAATCCCAGCACCACTCGATCCACGCGAAGGACCAGAGAGGAATCGGCTGCGTCCGCCATGCGGTAGGAGTCTGAGAGGTCACGAGGCCCTGACACTCGGGGTCCTCCGCGAAGAGCAGGATGCTATTGCGAGCAATCTCAGGATTCGGCCCCGTCACAAAATCGGCCTGACCGGTATAGCGGTTATCAAAATTCCAGTTCACCTGCTCAAAGGTCGGACAGTCCGTGTACGTATCATCCGTACCAGACTCCAGACACTGGGTGGCGATGCGATAGATCGCCGTATGCATGATATCCGAGGAGATCAGACTCCCCTGGCGGGTCCCACAGCATGTCGCATTGAGAATCCGCAAGTCCGAAAGAGTCACATCGCCACCTGTATGATGGACGGCTATGTAACGCACGCCATACGGGAAGAAGCTCTCAAACTTCGTTCGCTCACTCCCCAGTCGGAAGGACAGCGCGTTATTACAGCCATCCGGCCACTGAATACGATCCCCGTCCATCGCCTCAAAGAAGGACAGCAACACCGAGGAACCGATCTCGCCCTCCGCCTCAAAGGATATCCAGCCATTATGCACGACACCCAGATCCCAGATCGTGCGCGCCACGGATGGATCCGAAGCCGGCCGGGCGCCGATAGCCAAGTCGTAGGGATTGGAAAACGGTAGGGCCTTGACGACATGCTTCTCGCCTGAGGAGAGAGTGACATCGAGATCACTGACCTCGACAGGCTCTTTGACAAATCCCGCAAGGCAAATGTACTCGAAGTGATTGCGCTCATGCTGCCCTACGAGGACATTCTCCCCTTTCTCGAGCTGGATCTCCGGCAGGGCCTTGGTGGGTAAAGACCAGCCCGAACCTTTAAAGAGCTCTTTGCCCTTGAAAGACCATTTCGCGCTTCCCAGCGTCGGCGTCAGAGTCAGCTTTTGCCGAATGGGCGATGTGATCACCAGCCGGAATTCCGCTTCGGTATTATAAATCTCGTGTTGGATGACTTCCTCAGCCGGTAGCAGGGCCGGCTTCACGCGAAATCCGACTTGGAAATTCGGCAGATCCACCCATTCACGGCTAACCAACCGCTTCGGGTATAGCGGCGCTCTCGTCGGCAAAGGCACGCGGCGCAGATAGATTTCTGCATCGCTTTCCACCACCACCGCTTTTTTCCATGGCGCCGGGCGGGCACCCTCCTCCACATCCTCCACACAAGGCAAGATCCAGCGACGTACCGTCTGCTTGGCGCGCGCCGTCTCACGCCGCACCTGCGTCCCCTCGCCGCTCGCGATCACCTGATCTCCAGACTGGATCTCAAAGATCAGACCCGCCTCACCGAGGCAATACGTCATCGTCCCCACCCCGATACTCAGTACCAGTACCTCGATCTCATTTGGCCCACTCAGGACAAAATTCCGTAGATCGTATTCATCCACCGAACGCCGGCCGGCGGCACTCTTCGCTGGACCGTGGCCCACACACTCGCCATTCACCCACACCTGATAAAGCGCGTCAGCCGTGATCAACAGCCAGGCATCGTCAGGCGACTTGAGAGAGAAAGTCTGACGTGCCCGCACATAGGAATGGTAGGCCTTGCGATCGCTGCGATCCCAGATCCACTGGGCTTCTTTGAAGATAGGAGAGTTCATGATTATGGAGTTAAAGGAAAAAAGCCGCGAGTTCTGAAGAGCTCACGGCTGATGTTAAGAGATAAGTTTATACTGAAAAACGTTCGATGCTCCTTACTCTGGAGACGTTCATGCCTAAACAGCTTCCCTCTCAAAACTCCGCTGAAGACTCCTTGCGGAAGTCTCCAGCGGGAAGATGGTGGGGGAAGTATTTTCATCTGCGTCGAAATGTGACCCGATGTCAGATTTCGCCTTTGCAGTCAGGCTACTTCATCGACGGCACGATGATGCCTCGCATGATAATGTTCTGACAGAAGAGGAACACGAGGAGTGTGGGGATGGAAGCCACCACAAAACCGGCCGACGTGATCCAAGGCGTATTCGCCCACCACTGACTGGCCTGATAGAGCCAGACCGAGAGGGTCCACATGTCCTTGTTCTGACAGATGATCAACGCCCACTCCCAGCCGGCATAGGCTGCCAGGAACGCGCCAAGGGCATTCACCGCCAGGATCGGCTTCACCATGGGTAGGGTTACGAAGAGGAAGATCTGCCATTCCTTCGCACCATCGATCGTCGCGGCCTCGTAAAGTTCCTGCGGCAGGGAGTCAAAGAATCCTTTCAGGATGAAGATGCTCATGCCACTTGCTGCTCCTGGCAGTACAAGGGCGAAGAAGGTATTCAGCAACCCGAGGTCGCGCATCAGGAGGTACCCCGGAATCGCGCTGACCATGGCGGGGAAGGCGGAGGTCGCAAGACAGAAGAGGATGATTTTGTCCTTCCCCTTCAGGTTGAATCGCGAGAGGGCATAGCCCGCCAGAGGATTCACTGTCAGGGTCGCAATGATGCTCATCACCACCAGCAACAGCGTGACCGGGATCGCATTTCCCTGATTGACCAGGAAGTTCACGATGGTCTGGTAGTTATTGGCCAGAGGACTCCACGCAAAGGCGGTCTCGTTATTAAAATAGGTTACGGTGTATGCCTTGTCGAAGGGAGGAAATGCCTCTTCAAGAAGGTTCAGTTTCCAGCCGTAAGCGGAGTTGATGGCTTCCAAGGAACCATACTTATTCAACAGAAAATCCTGATAAGCCTCTTCTGAGGAAGTCAGCACCCGGTCGCTAAAAGGAAGGGTCCGGACAAAGTCCAGCCACACATCCACCTGGCCAGCTCCAGCAAGCCCCTGACCGAGCGGCACCGCGGAGGCCAGCTTGAACTGATCAAAGGATGTATTGTTCAGCCCCATCAGACGGTTGACGTTTTCCAGTGAGGAGTAGCGCGTTGCGAGGAACTGATGGTAGGTCGCCTCCAGCTCTGGAGTGACATTCAGTTTGATCAGACGCAGGGGATAGCGACTCTCAATGAAGTTTTGCCAAGCAGAACGAAGACCATCAAACCCCGTATCCGGCAAAGGAAATGGGGTTTCGCGCAAGCTGGCATAGTTCGTACCTGCCATCGCGTTATAACGGGTAATGTCGAAGAGTTCGTTCTCCTGCAGTCCGAGAATGGGACGAGCCGCATCGCTACCCAAAAATTCGATCCACAGCAGCCGAAGAGGCAGAGGCACTGCGGCGGAAGCCGGGGCATTGACGCGGGCAAATTCCGCCCAAAGCGCCTTATCTTCGGCAGAAGCACTGATCGGCAAGGGGGCAAGTTGTCTGGCTTCAGCACTGGATTTACCTTTGTCTCTGAGGAACTTTTGCCACTTGCCCAGCACGCCGGGGGCACCGTAGCCATTGCGAATCGCCATGCGCAACGCATCGAAGTCCACCTGCTTCGGCGTCTCCGGAGGCACCCAGGACTGTTGGATCATCGGTGCACGAGTTTCCGTCTCAAAAAGGATGGAGTAGAAGCTATTGATCGGCACCCCCCAGGATGCGGAGAGGACAGACAATCCACCGTTCATACGTTGCCGACCGGAGGCTCCTTTGGCGGCCTCGGGGTTAGCCTCTGCCCATTGACGCTGATAGTTCATCGCGACAAACGACGCCCCTTGCTCACGAGTGAAGGTCGCCAGTGTATCCGTGATCGGATAAGTCTGAGCAAAGTCACTGTAATCCGCAGCCTGTAGTTCCCAGACTTTTTTCTCCTCCGGCGAAGCGTGCAGATACTTGTTGGCAAGCGTATCCACAGCATTCACATCCAGTCCGATGGAGCGCCATGAGGTCCAATTGGATGGCACATCGCGGAACTGGCTGGCGAGGACAAGATACCAGTTCGGATATTCGTTAAAGTAATCGACCAAGCCCTTCACATATCGATCAGAGCGCGACCAGAGCGCGCGAGGCAGCACGTAGAAGCGATCGTAGTCGTAGCTGTTTGAGGTGGAGCTGGTGAGTGTGATGAGAAACGGAATGGTCATCGTTGCGCCAAAAAAGATGAGATTGGCGTAGATGAACCAGGCAAAGGATCTCTGCGAGAGACTCTTCTTACCGACGTTGGAGATCAGTGGCATGACAGGTGTAGGGGAAGTTGGGGTTGATTCCTGCTACTCATCCGACTTGCGGAATTCGATGCGTTTGAGGAATTGAATTTGAACAAAAGTAAATCCGATCAAGCAGGCGCCCAAGACCCAGGCCATGGACGTCGCGATGCTAAAGCGCAGGTTTCCGTAAGCCTCGATCCAGATTCGCATACCGGCGACCATCGTCGTCTCACCCGGACCACCGAAGGTGAGCAGGAAGATGTTGCCCATGTTCTGAAAGGTACCGATGAAGGCACCCACGAAGTTAATAATGATCAAGGGCAGCAGAACGGGCATGGTGATGTGCCGCAGCTTCACCCAGATGCCACCGCTATCGATTTCGCAAGCCTCGTAGAGATCTTCCGGCACGCTCTTGAGGGCCGCCAGATAGATAAGACTCTGAATACCGGCCGTGGCCCAGGCCGTCGGCAGGACGACGCAGACCATGGCCAACTTGGGATCGAGCAACCAGGACTGGGTGCCGATATCGATAAAGGGAAGCTTATCCAACAAGGCAACGACTTGGTTGAAAATGCCCGTCGGACGCGGATCGTACATCATCTTCCACAAAAGCGCGATAACCAGACCGCTCGTCACCTGAGGCAGGAAGAAGATCGTCCGGAAGAAGATCTTACCACGAGGCACCTCGGAAAGGAGGATGGCCAGGATGATCGGCGTCGTGAAGGACAGCAACATCGTCAGGAAGACGAAATACACCGTTGTGCCCAAGCTGCGCCAGAAGCTGCCATCCAGAGCCAGTGCGATGAAGTTATCCAAACCGACGAAAGTACTATCTCCAGCAATTCGATAGTCTTGGAAAGCCATCACCATGCCTCGGAACAGCGGATAATATCCCCACAGGCCGATCAGCAAGAGCGCGGGCAGCAGCAGCAACCATGGCAGCCAAGCCTTCGTCACCATACCGCGACCGGGAGCCCCCTTGCGACGATACATGGACTTGATGATGAAAAACATACCCACGACAATCACCACAGCCAGGACGCCAAAAATAATGCGCGCAGGTGTGCGATATTTATCGAGCTCCGTTTCGGAACGGGCAAACATGATTCCGCTATTTGCCTTTACCGTAATATCCCGAAGGGCCTTCTCGTAATCAAAATGCTCTCCCGTTTGGGCCAGGATCAGACTGAGCACCTCACGATTGAGAGCGCCATCCATGGTCATCCAAAAGCCCTGGTAAGGTTCCGTATAGCTCTTGATCTTGCCGTCTTCAATATCGGTAAAGGTCTGCTGCAAGACAGCAGGCACATCGCGAAGGTAATCACTATATCCCAAGCGCTCGAGATCACGAGGGCTCACGAAGCGAGACAGACCCGAGATGACCATGCGCTCGACGATCTGATCGCGGGCCTGGGTGTCGGTCACGCTCTGGAGGACCTCCCAGATCCGATCACGATCCACTTGGGAGCGTAGGCGGACATTAGTGGAGAGAGTGGCGTAGTGACACTGCACCTGGACCACCCGGGGAGTCTCGGCATTGATCGAAGGGAAAGGAAACCAACTGAGCAGGTCAGGATTAACTCCAGCCGCCGTACCGACCTGAAGAAGATCCGTCACGAACCAAGTCATCATCGCCACATCACCGCGACCGAGAAGCTCGAGAGGAGAGACATCACGCGATCCGGACTGCGCACGCGACACGCCCTGCATAACTTCCTCCGGGGTAAATGTCAGCTTCTTGCCATCGATCTCAATGAATCCAGCCTTGACCTGTTCCGCCGTCAGAGGAATGACCTGCCCGGTTTCCTTATCGACGATCCAGGGAGACCAGCGCAGCTTGTGATACAACGCCGCAGCTGCCATGCCGCCGGGAGAATCAAAGCTGGCCCGGAACTCAGAGCGCTCTTTGACGAGACTCTTGCCATTCGGCAGAAGAAACTCCGTCTCGTTGAGGTCAAAGATATGCTCCTCACCGGTCGCCGGATCACGCTTGACCTGCACGATGGGACTTCCACCAGCAGCCTGCATCCAAGGGATCCAGGTAAATCCATACGGCACCATCGCAATGGCACGCTGACCAGCATTGTAAACCCGTCCGGGAATGACCACGCCGGGATCACTCAACCGCATGCACCATTCGTAAAACTCATCCCATGTCTGCGGAGGCTTGTTTGGATCAAGCCCGGCATTGCGCACCAAGTCAGTACGGAAAAGCACGCCCATCGTCTGCTTGTTGACCTGGGGAATGCCGTAAACCTTGCCGTCAACCGTCGCCACCCGACGCCAGAGTTCCGGCAGATCCTTCCAGCCCTCCCACTTGGCCTCTTCGACGCTGATGTAGCCATCGCCATCCTTGTCATCCCCGATCCACTCATTCAGCGGATAGAGGAAGCCTTGATTGATGTCGCTCCGGATGATGTGAAACCACGACTCCATGATGTCGGGGGAGGTCTCACCCGCGATGGACATGATGATCGGAGCTCGGGAACTCCCACCGGGAAGAGAGAGACCGCTCCACATCTCAAGCTGGATCTCGGGACGATCCCGCATCATCTCGATCAGATGGCGGAAGGATTCCGGGCGGTTGGGATTAAAAAAGTTGGAAACAAGCTGAATGCGGGTCTGATGATCCTCACCATTCTGATTCGCTGCGTGCTTCGGCCCCCCGGAAGCAACCGCCTGCGGAGAGAAGAGTGGGGCGAGGACAAACGCCAGAATGAAGAGCAAAAGGCTCAGTTTTCGAAGATCAAGCCGGGAAGAACTCATGATATGGAAGGGGCGATGC